>Ga0081538_10001127_pt1 | contig 28300 bp, 29 predicted proteins | sample TabmetS5T2R1_FD_71022 | JGI IMG/M metagenome (GOLD analysis project Ga0081538, IMG submission 71022) | Tabebuia heterophylla rhizosphere microbial communities from the University of Puerto Rico - S5T2R1 | ecosystem: Host-associated > Plants > Roots > Rhizosphere ...
CGTGGGCCGGGTGCGGCCCCCCCCCGGAGAGCAGCCGCTCGAGGCCCAGCATGAGCGAGAACTCGCGCCGCCACTCGACCGACGGCTCCTCCCGGCCGGCGTCGAGCTCGGCCAGGGCGGCGTCGAGCGCCTTTCGGCGCGCCGTGCCCGGCGCTAGCGCCTGGGCGGCGTCCTCGCCCGGGAGCACGAAGGACTCCCGCGCGAATTCTTCGGCGCGCGTCAGGAGGTCGCCGGAAACCGGCGCATCGGCGAGGGCAGAGCTTGCGTCAGCCACGTTAGGGCGTTGTGAAATGAAAAGGGGACGGGCCGAGCTGTCGCCGGAAGGACGGGCCGTCTCGGTTCAGCGGGGTCCCGCCCGTCGTATGGCCGCTCTCAGAGTCCCGCGAGCGGCTGGACGCCGGTGGTCCTTTGGGGGGCCGCCGACGTGCACCTATTACAGCACATAGGCGTCGAAATGGGTGTGGCAAGCTTCAGGCAATGCGCCTGCTCGCCATCGCAATTGCCGGATTGGCGCTCGTATCGTGCGATTCCGACGACAGCGGCGGGGGCGCGGCCGGCCCGTCTCCGTACCTCCCCGGGGGAGTCGCCGCCTTCGAGGCCTACGTCGCCAAGCAGGACATGCCGGTGGTGGTCAACAAGTGGGCCTCGTGGTGCGGGCCCTGCCGGTTCGAGTTCCCGTTCCTCGAGAGCCAGGCGAAGAAGCGCAAGGGCGAGGTCGCGTTCGTGGGCGTGAACTCCGACGACAACCGCGCGGACGCCCGGGAGTTCCTCGACGAGCACCCCGTGCCGTACAAGCACTTCGAGGATCCGCGCCAGGAGATCGCCGCCTCGTTCAACGGCGTGCAGGGCTTCCCCGTCACCGCCTTCTACCGCGCGAACGGGGAGCGCGAGTACGTCCACATCGGCGGATACGCGAGCGAGGCGGCCCTCGCCGAGGACATCGAACGCTACGCTCGCTGACCCCTGGACGTCCGGCCTGTACAGAGCGAAGCAGAGCTCGAAGCCGCACTCGACCTGCGCGAAAGGGTGTTCTGCGTCGAGCAGGGCGTGTCGGTCATGGCCGACCGCGACGGCCGCGACCACGAGGCCGTTCACATCGTGGCCGTCGAGGACGACCACGTGGTGGGCACCTGCCGGCTGCTGTTCCGGGGCCGCGTGGCGCGGCTCGGCCGTCTGGCAGTGGAGCCGGACCGGCGCGGAGGAGGAATCGCCGCGGCGATCCTGCGCGAGGCGGACAGCGTGGCGCGGCGGCACGCCGCCCGCTCGGTCTCGCTACACGCACAGACCTACGCGCTGAAGCTGTACCTCGACGCCGGCTACGAGGAGCGCGGCGCGCGCTTCACCGAGGAGGGCATCGAGCACGTGGCGATGGAGAAGCCCCTTGCCTGAGGGCCCCCGTCCTGAGCTGAGGATCGACCCGCTGTCCGGACTCCGCGTGATCGTCGCCGGCGATCGCGGTTCGCGGCCGGGCGCCTGGCTCGACGTCCCGCCCCGGGAGCCGATCGACCGGGAGCGCGACCCCTTCGCGGCGGGGCACGAGGACCGCACTCCGCCGGAGCTCTTCACGCTGCCCGGCGAGAACGGCTCCTGGCGGGTGCGCGTGGTCCCGAACCTGTATCCGGCCCTCGCCGCCGGGGAGGCGGACCCGGGCGGCGATCCGCTCGCCGGCGGACGCGGGGAGCCGGACCTGTTCGCCTCGCGGCCCGCGCTGGGCGCGCACGAGGTGATCGTGAACGCCCCCGATTCGGTCCACTCCCTGGCCGAGCTCGATCCCGGGCAGGTGGAGAGCGCGATGGAGGTCTGGCGCGAGCGCATGCGCTTCCACGGCGACGCGTCGTACGTGCACGTGATCGTGAACGAGGGCAAGGAGGCGGGCGCCTCGCTCCCCCACACGCACGCCCAGCTGTACGCGCTGCCGTTCGTGCCCGCCGCGGTCGCACGCGAGCGCGAGCGGTTCACGGCCTACTCGGACCGCACGCAGGGCCGCAACCTGCTCGAGGACCTGGTGCAGGAGGAGGTGAAGCGACGGGAGCGCGTGGTGGCCATCGACGACGAGGCCGTGGCGCTCTGCCCGTTCGGCGCCCGCGTGCCGTTTCACCTGCAGGTGGTGCCGCGCCGCCCGGCCGCCCGCTTCTCGGACGAAGGGCCGCTCGGGGCCCGCATGGTGCACCAGGCGCTGTCGCGGCTGGGCGCCGTCCTGGGCGCCCTGCCCCCGCTCAACATGTGGGTCCGGACCGCGCCGCGCGACGCCGAGCGCTTCTGCTGGCGCATCGAGGTGATGCCGCGGCTGGCGCAGCTGGCCGGCCTCGAGATCGGCACCGGCGTACACCTGAACGTGCTCGCGCCGGAGGAAGCGGCGGAGCGGCTTCGCGGGGCCAGCCTGTAGGTTTCCCCGCCGCCATGCCGCCCGTCCCGCGCCAGGTGCCGCTGTTCGCCGCCGAACCCCCGCAGGAGCCGCTGCCCTACGGGCGCTGGGCGGAGGCCCTCGGCGCACACTTCGCCGAGGCGGCCGAGGAGGAGATCGACGTCGGCCTGGTCAGCTGGTTCCCAGACCGCACCTGGGCCGGGCGCACCTACGTGCCGGCCACCGTCCCTTCCGGTGACGGCGAGGTGTTCGGCTACGTCTCCTACACGCGCGAGCACGAGGGCGCGCAGGCGATGGACTTCCAGGCCAAGGCCGACTTCACCGAGGAGACCGCGGCACAGAACCCGGATTGGACGCTCGACCTGTCGGACGAGGAGATCGGGCAATGGCGCGGCCCGGAGGGACGACGGGGGATCATCACGCTCGTGTGGGGCGTGGCGCTGGTGGCAAACGGTGCGGCGGCGACTACCGAACTCGGCCCCACGACCACGGACCAGTGCACGCTGGTGGACGACCGCTTCACGCTCGTGTCGCTCGACGCCTACACCGGCGACTACGTCGAGGTGCGTCTCTACGGCGCGCGCGGGGCGGAGCTTGCCCGCGAATCCCTGTACGAAGACGAATAGCGCTTGTAATTTCCCTGTTCCTATGGCGGAAGCCCAGCGCTGCGTGCTGCTCAAGTTCGGCGAGCTTGCCCTGAAGGGCAAGAACCGCCCGCTGTTCGTGGGCGCCCTCGAGCGCAACCTGCGCCGCGCCGCCGAGGGGCTGGGGCGGCTCGAGGTCCGCCACCGCGGTGGCGTGTTCGTGGTCACCGGCGGTGAGCCCCAGGACGAGCTCGTGGGGCGCTGCCTGGCGCTGCCCGGCGTCAGCGTGGTGCAGCCCGGGCTCCGCTGCGAGCGCGATCCGACCGCGGCCGTGGACGCCTCCGTCGAGCTGCTCCGCGACCGGCCCGGCCGCACGTTCGCCGTGCGGGCCCGGCGGCGCGACAAGACCTTCGCGCTCCGCTCGATCGAGCTGGCCCGGCTGATCGGCGACGCCGTGCGCGTACGGCTCGGGCTGGAGGTCGACCTCTCCAATCCCGACCTCGAGCTGTTCGTGGAGGTCGATCACCGCGAGCTGCTCGTCTCCGCCGATCGGCTGCGGGGCGCCGGCGGCCTGCCGGTGGGATCGAGCGGGAAGGCACTCGTGCTGCTCTCGGGCGGGCTGGACTCGCCCGTGGCGGCCTACCGGATGATGAAGCGCGGCCTGCGCTGCGACTTCGTGCACTTCTCCGGCCGCCCCTACACCGGGCCGGAGTCGATCTACAAGGCGTATGCGCTCGTCGGGCGACTCGACCGTTACCAGGGCGACTCGCGGCTGTACGTGGTCACGTTCGGCCCGGCCCAGCGGCGGCTGGCCACGGCCGGCGCCGGCCGGCTGCAGGTGCTGTCACAGCGGAGGCTGATGGTGCGCGTGGCGTCGGCGCTGGCCGGGCGCCTGGGCTCGGACGCGCTCGTCACGGGCGACTCGCTAGGACAGGTGGCGTCCCAGACGCTGCCCAACCTCGCCGTGGTGGAGGAGGCGGCCGAGGTGCCTCTGCTGCGGCCGCTGATCGACCGCGACAAGGCCGAGATCGTGGACATCGCACGCACGCTCGGCACCTATGAGATCTCGATCCTGCCCGACGAGGACTGCTGCCAGCTGTTCTCCTCCCGCCTCGCGGTCACGCGCGGGCACTCCGACGACCTGCGCCGCATCGAGCGGACCGCGGACATCGAGGAGCTCGTGGAGGAGCTGACCGCCTCGGCCGAGCTGTTCAAGCCCCGTCTGGAGCAGCCCGAGGCGGCTATCGTCTCGGGATAGCCGGCCCCGATAGCTCAGCCGGATAGAGCGACTCCCTCCTAAGGAGTAGGCCGCAGGTTCGAATCCTGCTCGGGGCGCTTCGGAAAGGCCTGCAAAGCACGGAAAGCCGCCCGGACCAGTACTGATCGCTTTTGCGCGCGTGCCACTTTTGTGCCACCTGCGAAACGCGAACGGCCCGCCGAAGCGGGCCGCGTGAAACTGCTGGCTCGGGTGGCGGTGTTAGGAGCCCAGCTTGCGCGCAGGTGCCTCGCGGGCCTGGCGGCTGGCGGCTTCGGCAGCGATCCGGGGCGCGTCCAGTTCGTGCAGCAGCGGCGTCAGCAGGCGCCGCAGCAGGTTGTGAGGCGGCAGGCAAGTGACCCTTCTCTGTATTAGCGGGGTAGGGTTGAGGCCTTGCGCGTCTCCCAGGCGTTCACCGCAGCCGGAATCACGCCAGCGCCTTCCGAAGGAGCATTCCGACTGACCTGCGACGAGTGCGACACAGAACAGCGGCTACCTGCCATGGACGTGTCCGAGATTGGGGACGTGACTATCTATGGCTGCCGCTCCTGCGGTCGAAGTCTCGTCGGAGTCAAGTCGTTCAAGGACGACGCCGAGGCGCGAGAGGCGAGCGGGTATCGCTTGAAATCCAACGTGGTGGGCAGCAAGGTTGACGTGCTCATCGATTTCGGTCCCGGACCGCGTCCAGTTCTCCTGGACGCAACGCCTGCTTTTTTCGACTAGAGGCAAGCGCCCGTTCGAGCGCTGGAACGATGTTGCGCGTGCCGACGCGGCGGCGCGTGCTGCGCGGGCGCCGGTACGTGGCGTGCCCGGCGGCGTCTGCGTGGCCACCGGGGCGGCGTAGCGCCGGGCAGGGACACGGCCCTGGCGGCTCGGGCGCGTGCCAACGGCGTGCCACTTTCGTGCCAGCCACGGACCTGCCAACCCTGATACAGCCCGTGCCAGCAGTGATTACAAGACCTGCCACTTCTGGGCTCTACACAGCCAAAACTGAGACATTGCGGCCCGCAGGTCCCCCGGCCAAAGGACACGGAAATCTCCCTCCTAAGGAGTAGGCCCCAGGTTCGAATCCTGGTCGGGGCGCTACCAGTGCCGGGCGCTCGCTCAGGTCGCCCACGGTGTGCCTTGCATGGAATGCGGCTAACCAGGGACTCGCCCAGGGCGATCACGGGCGCGAAGGACGGCCTGAACAGGGAGGCTGCATACGACACGACCCCAGGGATCCACATCCGGCAAAAGGAGATCCTCATGCAACAACGCCTGTTTCTCGTTCGTGGCCTTCTAGCCATCGCGTGGGCGGTGGTTGTCGCGCTTACGGCCGACGACCTGACGACGGGCGTCGGGGTCCTGTTCGTGCTCTATCCGCTGATCGACGCGGTCGCCTCGGCAATCGACGCGCGCGGACAACAGGGCTCGGCTCGGCAGCTTCTGGAGCTGAACGCGCTGGTCAGCGTCGCGGCGGCGGTGGCACTCGGCATTGCGGCAGGAGGCGACAAGGGTGACGTCCTCGCCGTCTTCGGCGCGTGGGCGCTGCTCACGGGCGTCGCGCAGTTCGTCGTCGCGGTCCGTCGGCGCAAGGTCCTCGGAAAGCAGTGGCCATTGCTGCTCGCGGGCGCCGGGTCCACCTTCTTCGGGGTCGCGTTCCTCATCATGTCGGGGGCCGCCGATCCGAAGCTGGAGATGATTGCGTTGTACGCGGCCGGCGGCGGGGTCGAGTTCGTCATCCAGGCCTGGCTGCTGGGGCGCCGGACCCACGGGGTCGCCGTGGCGACCTGATCGTCGCGTGGAAGTGACGACTTAGATCTGCGCGGCACGCGCGGCGATCGCGTCGGCCAGCCGGGCGGCCGCTGCGGGCACAAGTTCCAGGTAGAGGCTCGGCTCCACGGCTTCGAGCTCGAGCAGTACCGGGCTGCCGTCGCCGCCGCGGGCCAGGTCGATACGGGCATACAGCGGCGGGCCGGAGAATCGCCGGGCGAGCACGTCGACGGTCGCGCTGGCGACGCCGAGCTCGTCGTCCCGCGCGACGGCGGTGGTGACCAGCTGCGGGTCGTACATCGGCTCCGCGGCCCCGATGTGGTCGTCGCGCGTCGGCGCGACGCCCTCGCCGGTCAGCACCGCTCGCTTTCTCAACCCGTGGCTGGGGCGGCCGTCGACGAACACGATGGCGGTCTCGCCGGCGTCGTCGATTGACTCGGCTGGACCATGGCCGTCCGCCCGCTCGCGCCGATCGCGCGTATGAGCTCCACGGCGTGCTCGTACGAGCCGGGACCGAAGCGGCCGGTGTCGCGCCCGCCGGCGGACACCGTCGGCTTCACCACGACCTCGCCGTGCAACGGCGGGGCCGCCGACCCCGGTTCCACATAGGTGGTCTCCACGACCGGCAAACCGGCGGTGGCGAGTTCCGCGAGGTAACGCTTGTCGGTGTTCCAGCGGACCAGCGCCGGTGCGTTGTGAAGCCGATCCCCGACCGCCTCCACCCAGGCGAGGAACTCCGCACGGCGGCGCGCGTAATCCCATGTCGAGCGGATCACCACCGCGTCATAAAGCCGCCAGTCGACGCCGCCGTCATCCCACGGCACCGCCCGGGCGTCCGCACCCCGCACCCCGAGAGCGGCGATCAAGAGCTCGTCATCGCGAAACTCCTCCGGTAGCCAACCCACGCTGGCGATCGCGACACGCACGGCGCCCGATCGTAGCCCTGCCTGGTCCGCCAGATGCGAGGTGGGATCGTGCCGGCCGCCGCAACGTCTTCGTGCTCAGTGGCCTCACTCGATGGCGGGACGTGCGATGGCGGGCGGCTCGCGGCCGGCGAGGAGCCAGCCGGCCGCTGCGGCCATCAGCGGGACGCCGACAAGGATGAGGACGAGGGAGAGCACCGGGATCCGGCCGAGATAGCCTAGGTCGTCGAGGTAAGTCGCTCCGAGGGCGACAAAGGCGCCGGCGACGCCGAGCAGCGCGCCCAGCAGCGCCAGCGCGCCGGCCGTGGTCGCCGTCAGCGTGCGGCGGGTCCTGCTCGCGGCTCCGGCCGCGGTGAGGGTCCGGAGGTCGCCCGCGCTCTCGCTGCGGATCAGCCCGACGGTCATCGCGAGGATGCCGAGCGCCAGCAGGCCGCCGGCGGCCGTCGCGATGGCGATCAGCTTCGCGAAGGAATCGCTCTCTCGCTGTGTCTCGATCGCCAGGCCTGCGTCGGCCGCGAGCTCGCGGGCATCGGAGATCTGTTCGCTCGTCAAAGGCCGGCTCGACTCAACGAGCCAGCCCGACGGAACCTGTCTCCAGCCGACGCGGCGAAGACCGTCGAGCGTGATGAACGAGGTCGCTCTAAGGCGATCTCCCTCCGGAGAGCCGAACAACTTCCGGCTGTCGATCCTCTGGACTTTTGTTACCGGAAGTTCGGTCACCTCTGGTGCTTCGGGGACCCCCGCCCTCGGCTGCTCGACGGTGATGACGAGCTCGTCGGTCGCGACGGACCGGGCGGCCAGGATGTCCGTGCCCGGATCGACCGCGGCGGGGTCGACTCCGAGGTACCTGAGCAGGGCGGGCGTGGCGACGTAGAGGCGCGATTCGACGACGTAGCAGCCAGCTGGGCCCAGGCAGTTCATCGTCCGCCCTGACCACCGCCTGCTGTCGGGGTCATCAATCTTCCGGGAGAGCGCTTGCGTGAACAGCACTCGGTCGCCGTCGTCGAGCGCGGGCCGTACGCCCGGTTGGTAGGCGTTGTGGAGCGGGATTACGGCCGAGTCGTCGATGCCGGCCGCCAGCCGGCGGACACCGGCCGCCCCGCGTTCGAGCTCGGCGGGCGTCTGGGTCGCGACGAAGTCCGGATCCGACGTTCCGCCGGTGTAGACGCGGATCTGCCGGTCGGACAGGTTGGGCGGCTCCGCCGCTGACTGCCTCTCCTCGGCCGCCGCGACGATCACGACGGCGGCCGCGATCCCGAGGGCGAGCGTGATCGCGGCGAGCGCCGCCCCGGAGCGGGCCTGGTAGCGGGCGAGGTCCCGCAGCGCCAAGCGCCAAGCGATCGGGGTGCGCCCGGCGGCCCGGGCGAAGAGGCGGATCGCCATTGGAGCCAGGAGCAGGGTCCCGAGGATCGTCGCCAGGATCCCCTCGATGATCAGAGGCTCGCTGTCTCTGCCGGAGAACGCGAGGCCGGCGATTCCCGCGGCGATCAAGACCGCCGCGAGGATCGTCGAATGGTGCGTGGGCCTCGGCCTGGGCGGGCGCGCCGAGAGTGCGAGCGTGACGGGAATGCGGGCGACCACTCGCCCCGGCCACCAGGCGGCAGCGGCAGCCGCGAGGACCGCGACCACCACGATCGCCAGCAGCAGTGTCCACGGCAGGCCCAGCGGGTCGATGCGATGGCCGACCGCGGGCTCGAGCGTCGGGACGAGCACGAGCCAGAGCCCCAGGCCCACAATCGCCCCGATCAGCGCGCCTATCGCGCCCGCGACCGTACCGTTGCTCAACAGCACGAGCCTGAGGTGCTTCTCGGTCGCGCCGATCGCTGCGAGCGCGCCGAGCTGGCGAAGGCGTCGCTGCGCGATGACGGCAAAGCCCGCGGAGGCGACCAGCGAGGCCAGGAGCAGGAAGACGGTCGCCACGGAGAACATCGCCAGGGCGTTTGCCGCCTCGCCGTCGGGTCGCGACTCGGTCCCCCTGAAGGCGGACCGGTCCTCCTCGGACGCTGCCGATCGTGCGAAGGCGTCGACAGAGCCGGCGCTCGCGTCGACCAAGACCGTGACCTGGTCCGGTGCTCCCGCGGACGAGGGGGAGACGAGGGCGAACTCGTCGCTCAGGTCACGTGGGTTCTCGACGATGCCGACGACGCTCCGTCGGCGGCCGTCGAGGGCCAGCGGGTCCCCGATCTCCAGGCCAAGGAGCGTGGCCACGCCGTCGGTGACCGCGACCTGGACGGGGCGTTCCGGGTAGCTGCCTCGGCGGAGCGCAAGGCGTGCATCGCCGAACGTTCCGCGCGGGTGCTGCGCGCGGAACTCGACCCGGTCGACGCTGCCGGGGACGTCAAGCGACCGGTGGCCGATGACATCGGTTGTCCCGAACCGTTCCCTGGCGGCGGCGAGACCGGCTTCCAGCCGTGGCGGATCGGCGCCGTCAAACCGGATCAGGTGGCTGGCCGAGCCGTGCTCGGCGTCGTCGGTGGCGCCCGAGTTGTAGGCGACGATGACGCTTCCGATCGCCGCCGCCACCGCGACGGCGAGCAGACCCGTCACCAGGATTTGCTGGCGCCACTCGCGGCGGAACAGGCGCCAGGCCCACCGGACCACCGCGCGGCGGGCGGCAAAGCCGCCGCTTATGGGCCCTCCCACCGGCAATCGGTGAGCGGCTGTGCTCAGCGCCGGTCACCACCGGCGAGGAGCGACTCCGGGCCTGGGGGAGCGACCGTCTGGTCGACGACGTGGCCGTCGCGGAGGAAGACGACGCGGTCGGCCCATGAAGCGAGTGGCGCCTCGTGGGTGACGACCACGCCGGCCACATCCCGCTGCGTGGCGGCACGCAGCAGGCGCATCACGGCCTCGCCGTTCACCGAGTCGAGAGCGCCGGTCGGCTCGTCGGCGAGCAGCAACCCGCGCTCGCCGACGATCGCTCGTGCGATCGCGACGCGCTGGCGCTCTCCGCCCGACAGCTCGTCGGGGTAGCGATCCGCAAGGCCCGCCACGTCGAGCTCCTCCATCGCCTCGAGGGCAGTCGCGCGCGCGGGCTTCGACGGGACGCCGTCGAGCTCGAGGGGCAGCGTGACGTTCTCGAGGGCCGTCAGCCCCGGGAGCAGGTTGAAGTCCTGGAAGACGTAGCCGATCGACCGGCGTCGCATCCTCGCCCGGTCCGACCGCGAGACGGTCGCGATGTCGAGGCCGTCCACGAACACCTGGCCGCTGGTCGCCCCCTCGAGGCTGCCGGCGATCGTCAACAACGTGCTCTTGCCGGATCCGCTCGGCCCCATGACAGCCACGAGCTCGCCGCGCTCGACGGACAGATCCACATCCTGGAGCGCATGCACCTCGGTCGGCCCGGAGCCGTAGACCTTCGAGACGTGGCGCAGCTCGAGTGCGCTGGTCATCGCGAAACCTCCTCCGTCGCGCGAGTTGGTTGGACAGGCTCGTCGGCCAAGCGGGCGCCTGCTGCGGCAGGCTGCGTCCTCAAGCGGACCTCGGCGGCATCCAGCCAGCGGATGATCGCCTCGAGCCGGAAGAGCTCGGCGTCGGCGACGAGCGCCAGCGGGACGTCGTCCTCCGCGGCCGCCGCCTTGACCTTGGTGTAGCGCTGCATGAGCTCGATCACGTGGCGGCGGTGCACCTGCAGGAGCTCGTGGATGTCGGTCCCGGGGACCTGCAGGGCGACCAGCACCTTGATCACGAGCTCGTCGCGCGGCGGAGGCACGAGGTCCGGGGGCGTGCGAAGCCAGTCGGCCAGCTCGCGATGGCCGGTGGCGGTGATCCGGTATCGCTTGCGCGAGCGCGCGCCTTCCCCGTCGTCGGTCTCGACGAAGCCGTCCCGTTCCAGGCGCTGGAGGGTCGTGTAGACCTGCCCGACGTTGAGCGGCCAGACCTCGCCCGTCCGGGACTGGAACTCGTTCTGCAGGCGGAGCCCGTACTTCGGCCCCTCCGTCAGCAGGGCGAGAAGCGCATGGGGAACGCTCACGACAGGCTCCAAATGACGAACATACCGCGTATTATACTCGGTATATCGATGGGCGCAAGTCGCCGCCTGGACCGCGCAGCGCGCGGCCTCCCCACCAACCTCGTCGGCGGACCGGCCCTTGTATCTGCGCCAGTCTCGATGTCATTGCGGCCACGCGCGCATGGTGAGCTCGATGACGCGTTCGAGCTCTTGGCGCGTTGCACCGGATGCGGCTAGGACGGCCATGCCGCAGACGACGGTCCCGATGTAGTGGGTCAGCGCCTTGGGGTCGGCGTCCGCCGGTAGATCGCCCTCCGCGCGGGCTCGCTCTAGGCGCTCGCGGATCGCGGCGTGGCCGGCGAGGCGGGAGGCAATGAGGACCTTGCCGACGGGCGAGGACTCATCGGCGCAGTAGGTGGTCCCCAAGGTGGCAAGGCAACCGGCCGGCGTGTCGGGGTCGGTCTGCACGTCGGCGGCGCCGCGTAGCAGACCTTCGGCGACTTCGCGCCCCGTGGGCTGCGCGAGCGCATCACGCTCATACGACGCGGGGCCGTCGCCGTAACGCTCGAGGGCCTTGCGAAACAGCTGCTCCTTGTTGCCGTAAGCGGCGTAGAGGCTGGGACGGTTGATGCCCATCGCTTCGGTGAGATCGGAGAGCGACGTACCTTCGTAGCCCTTGGCCCAAAACACGGTCATCGCCCTGTCCAGGGCTTCATCGGCGTCGAATGCTCTTGCGCGTCCCATCGAGGTCTGGTAGCGTACCGCTCGGTACTGTACCGATAGGTACAGATAGTAGCCCTGCGAAGCCACCAAGGAGACGTGTCATGTCCAGCGCGACCAGCGAAGCTTCCGTCGAGCTGCTCGGGGAGGTGCTGTCGGGGCCGGTCCTTGCTCCGGGCGACCCAGGGTACGACGCGGCTCGACGCGTCCACAATGGGCTGATCGACAAGCACCCCGCGGTCATCGCGCGCTGTCTGCACACGGCAGACGTCACTGACGCCGTCAACTTCGGCAGGAGCGAAGGAGTCGAGATCTCGGTTCGTGGCGGCGGTCACAACGTCGCCGGCAATGCGGTCACCGAGGGCGGGCTGATGATCGACCTCTCCCTGATGAAGGGCATCCATGTCGATCCCGTTCGATCTACGGCTCGGGCGCAGCCTGGCGTGATCGTGGGTGAGCTCGACCGTGCCGCCGCAGCCTTCGGGCTCGCGACGCCGAGCGGTGTCGTCTCGAGTACAGGGATTGCGGGGCTCACGCTCGGCGGAGGAATCGCCTGGCTGATGGGCAAGCACGGGATGGCCGTGGACAATCTGCTCTCGGCCGAGGTCGTGCTCGCCTCGGGCGAGGTCGTCACCGCGAGCGACGACACCGATTCCGATCTGTTCTGGGCGTTGCGCGGGGGCGGGGGCAACTTCGGCGTCGTGACCTCATTCGAGTACCGCACACACCCGCTCGCCAGCGTCCTCTGCGGTCCGGTGCTGCATCCGCTCGCGACGGCGTCGCAGCTCTTCTCGTTCTACCGCGAGTTCGCCGCCGATCTCCCGGACGAGCTTTCCACGCAGGCCGCTTTCCTGCATGCGCCCGACGGATCGGGGACCAAGCTCTGCGGAGTCGCGGTCTGCCACGCGGGCGACGACGCCGACCGAGCCGAGGCCGACGTCCGCCCGCTGCGCCGGTTCGGCTCACCGGCCGTGGACATGGTGCAGCGCTTGCCGTATCCCGCCGTGAACACAGGCTTCGACTGGCTGTCCCCGGCGGGAGCGCTCCGCTACTGGAAGTCGGCCTTCTTCTCGGAGCTGTCAGATCCGGCCGTCGAGGTGATGACCAGCGCGTTCGAGCGGGCACCAAGCGAACTCTGCGCGCTCGTGATCGAGGACTTCCACGGCGCGGTCACGCGCGTGGCCCCGACGGCGACGGCCTACCCGCACAGGGAGCGCGGCTACAACCTCTTTCTGATCTCGCACTGGACCGATCCGGCCCAAACTGACATAGGCATCGCGTGGGCGCGCGAGACCTTCGACGCACTGTCTCCCTACATGGCCGACCGCTCGTACACGAACTATCTGTCGGCCGACGACTATGACCGCGTTCGTCAGGCGTACGGCCCCAATTACGAGCGGCTTGTCGAGCTCAAGCGGTGCTACGACCCGGACAACCTGTTCCGGCTCAATCACAACATCGATCCGAGGGGCTGATGGCGGCGCCACCGCAGCCGCGGGCCAACCGGCTGCTCGGCTCGGCGCTCGATCTCCGCCGCAGCCAGATCCGCACGTACGTGCGCGCGATGCGCGCGCACGGCGACGTGGTACGTCTGGTCGTCGGACCGCCCGGAGCGCGCTTCCATCTGTACTGCGTGTTCCATCCCGACGGCGTCAAGGCCGTGCTGGCCGGCTCGCGTGAGAGCTATTCGAAGGGCAACCGGTTCTACAAGCAGATCGCGCAGGCCTTCGGCCGGGGGTTGCTGACCAGCGAGGGCGAGCTCTGGCGGCGGCAACGGCGACTCGTCCAGCCGCTCTTCACGCGCAAGCAGGTGGCCGCGTACGCGGAGCTCATGGCCGAGGAGGCGACCTCCGTCGGCGACCGGTGGGATCACGCCACGCGGGCCGGCGAGGACACCGTCGACGCCAACGCGGAGATGGTCCGGCTGGCGCTGCGCGTGGTCGGCCGGGCCATCTTCGGCGACGACGTTGCCAAAACCAGCCAAGTGCTCGACTCGGCCTTCCCTGTGCTCAACCGTCACACGTTCCGGCGCGCCATGTCGCCGCTGGCGCCGCCGGCGTCCTGGCCCACCCCGGACAACCGCCGGGCGGCACGCGCCCAGCGCGCGCTCTACCAGGTGGTCGACGAGCTGATCAGGCACCGGCAGCAGGGCGGGGCTGACGGCGAGGATCTCATCTCGCGATTGCTGCGCGCCCGGGATCCGGAGACCGGCGAGGCCATGGACGCCCAGCAGGTGCGCGACGAGGCGCTGATCTTCCTGCTGGCCGGACACGAGACCACGTCCACGGCGATCACGTTCACGCTGCACCTCCTCGGCCGCCATGCAGGCGAGCAACAGCTCGTCCACGACGAGCTGGATGCCGTTCTTGGGGGCCGTGCCCCGACACTCGACGACGCGCCCGCCCTCGAGCGCACGGCCATGGCGATCAAGGAGGCGATGCGCCTGTACCCACCCGCTTACGCGCTCGGACGGCTCTCGGTGACCGACAACGAGATCTGCGGCTACGTGATCCCCGCCGGCTCGTTCGTCGCGGTGAGCCAGTTCGCCACCCACCGCCACACCCAGTTCTGGGAGAACCCGGAGAAATTCGACCCGGCTCGATTCGCCGCAGAGCGCGAAGCCGGGCGGCATCCCTACGCCTACTTCCCGTTCGGCGGCGGTCCGCGAGCCTGCATCGGGTCGCACTTCGCGATGCTCGAGGCCATGATCGCCGTGGGGCTGCTGTTGCAGCGCTTCCAAATCCGCAGCGACCAAGAGAATGTGCCGCTCGACACCGAGGGCATCACGCTGCGGCCGAGGGGCGCCGTTCGGATCCAGCCGGCGGCACGCTAGTGGTCTCCGGTGCCGGAAGCCACGACGACCTCCACGCTGACACTCCGCGGACTGGGCATCACCGCCGGTCTCGACCCGGGACTCGCCCGGGAACTCGCCGCCCGCTGCGAGGCTGCCGGATACCACTCCCTTTGGTCGAACGACGAGCCGGGGGCCTCCGGCCTGGAGACGCTTGCGCATTTAGCTGCGGCGGCTTCACGGATCGAGCTCGGAGTCGGAGTCCTGCCCCTCGACCGGTATCAGCCGGCGCGGATCGCGGCGGAGATCGAGCGCCTCGGGATCGACCCCGTGAAGCTCTGGGTCGGGATCGGATCCGGCCAGCTTCGCCCGCAGGTCGACCTGCTCCGGCGCGCCGTCGCCGAGCTCCGCGAGATCCTCCCGGCCGAGACCCGGGTCGTCGTGGCGGCCATGCGACCCCGGCTGTGCCGCCTCGGTGGCGCCGTTGCCGACGGAGTCCTGCTCAACTGGATGCTGCCCGGGCAGGCGGCCGAGGCTCGCCGCTGGGTCCGGGAGGGAGCCGCTCAGGTGAGGCGCCCCGCGCCGATTCTCGCTTCGTACGTCCGTGTCACCCTGGGGTCCGGCTCGCTGCAGCTGCTCCGCGACGAGGAACGCCGCTACCGCAGCATCGACAACCGCCATCGCACGCACTTTGCGGCCATGGACGTCCCGCTCGGCAGCGTCGGCGTCGCGGCATCGACGGGATCGGAAGTGCGCGCGAAGCTGGCGCCGTACCAGTCCGCGCTCGACCTCCCGATTGTGCGTGTGCTCGCTGACGCCGGCGCGAGCTCGCTGTACGCCGTCGCAGACGCCGCGGCGCCGTGAACGGCGTTGCGCCTACTCCCCCAGCTGTCGCTTCCGCCCGGACCGAGCACCGCCGCGCTGACGCTTGCTTTGCGCGGTAACAACCTCTCTCTACGACAACTGGGGGGCGGCACGCTTCGACCACCGCCGCGCCGGTTGGGGGCGCCCACTTCGCTCGCGTCCTCGCCGGGCGGCTTGGACGAGCACACGCGCGGATTCGCGGAGTTGACGCTTGGGCCGATGCCAGGACGGATCCCGCCGTTCCGTCTCGTCGTATCCTTGATTGCTGAGGGAGTCGGAGATCGAATCGGTGGTGTCGCACAGGGTCCGCAGGGGCTTTGCGGCGTCGGCTCGTGCCTTCTCGACGACGGCGCGCAACCCCAGCCTGCTGCGCGCGCAGCTTGCGTTCGGTGCTGTGTGGACAGCGGAGTGGGCCTTCACCGTGGCCCTCGGCGTGGTCGCGTTTCGCGATGGCGGGACCGAAGCCGTAGGCATTGTCGCGTTCGCGCGTATGGCTCCCGCAGCCGTCCTCGCGCCGTTTGGGACCGCTCTGGCCGACCGAGTTCCGCGCCACCGCGTGTTGGCTTGGTCGTGCCTCATCCGGGCCGCCGCAACCGCGACGGCCGCGGCCGTGCTCGCAGCCGACGGGCCACACGTCTGGATCTACGCGCTCGCGGTGATTGCCACCGCAGCTTTCACGGTGTTCCGTCCGGCCCATTCCGCTTTGCTGCCCGCGCTCTGCACCACCCCGCTCGAGCTGACCAGCGCCAACGTGGTGCGCGGCCTTCTCGATTCGGTCAGCACGCTGATCGGCCCCCTGGTTGCCGCCCTGCTCCTCTCCTTCGCCGGCCCGTCAGCGGTCTTTTGGACAACGGCCGCACTCTCGCTCCTCTCTGGCGGGCTGCTCTGGAGGCTCTCGTACCAAGCGCCACCGCGCGGCCTGCCGCAGCCGCTGCGACGAATCGTCCACGAGACGGCAGAGGGATTTCGCGCCCTCTTGCGCTATCGCGACGCCGGCGTCCTGATCGGGCTGGCGCTGGCGCAGACGCTCACGCGCGGGTTCTTCAACGTCTTCGTCGTGGTCGTCGCGCTCGACCTGCTGGAGACGGGAGCGCCCGGGGTCGGCGTGCTGACTGCGGCCGTCGGCGCCGGAGCCGTAGCCAGCTCGCTAGGCGCGTCCGTATTCGTGAGCGGGCGCCGGCTGGCCATCCTCGAAGGAATCGGCGTGATGCTCTGGGGCCTTCCGCTGACTCTGAGCGGGGTGTTTCCGCACGAGCCGGTGGTGTTCGCGCTCATGTGCGTGATCGGCGTCGGTAACGCGCTCGTCGACATAGGCCTGTACACGCTGCCCACCCGGCTCGTGCCGGATGGTCTGCTCGCGCGCCTGTTCGGCGCCAAGGAAAGCCTGACGGCGTTGTCGGTCGCGGTCGGCTCGCTTGTCACGCCGCTCGCGATCCACCTGATCGGGATCCGCGGCGCGCTGGTCGCGCTCGGGCTCATCGCCCCCGCGCTCGCCGCGCTCGCCTGGCGGCGCTTGCGTACGATCGACGCCTCGATCGCACACCGGGACGACGAGATCGCGGTACTCAACCGGGTCGCGATCTTCCGCCCGCTTCCGATGCCGGCGATCGACGAACTCGCCCTTCACGTCGAGCACCTCCACTTGACGCCTGGGGAGGAGGTCTTCCACCAGGGCGACCGCGGCGATCGCTTCTACGTGATCGAAGACGGCGAGGCCGAGGTGATCGGCGACGGCCGCGTCATCCGCGTGATGGGCACGGGGGACGGCTTCGGCGAGATTGCGTTGCTCCACGACACGACGCGCACGACCACCATCCGCGCGCGCACGCCCCTGCGGCTTTGCACACTCGACCGGCCCCACTTCCTCTCAGCCGTCACGGACTACCGCTCGAGCGCGGACGAGGCCGACAGGCTCGTAGGCGAGCGGCTCGGCAGCTTCGCCCCGCGCGCACGCTAGGCAAGCGGGCGTGGTGGCGGACGCCGCGCAATTCACCTGCGACATCCCTACTCCTGCAGGCCCACCGCCTCGAGCGCGGCGGCGCGGTCGAGGTAGTAGTCGGCCTCGACGATGAGTCCGTCCCGCAGCCGGTGGACGACCGCGAAGCTCTGCGTGTACGGCGCGCCGGTGGCCGTGTCCTGCGCCACGTTTCGGACGCAGGCGACGAAGCGCCCATCGCCCAGGTCGACCAGGTCATCGAGCGCAACCTCGATCGGCCCCACCAGCTCGACCAGGTTCTGCATCCGCTCGAGCGCGGCGTCACGACCCTGGAAGACGCCCGCGTCGGGCCAGCCCGGTCCTTCCCGATAGACGGCATCCTCAGCCCAGAACTGCTCCATCACGGCCGCGGGACCGGATTCGTTCCACGTCTCGTATGCGCGCCGGATTGTGGCGGCATCGTCGAGCGACATCCCAGGCAATTATCCCGCGCGCGGGGGGGCTGGCGCCAGCGCTCCGCGCGTGACGTTCCCCCCGCGCGACTCGCTCGACGGGTATAAGCCCGGCATGGACGAAGAGAGCTTCAACATGTCGGTGCGACGCTTCCTCAAGACCCTCGGGGTCACTGCTCAGCGTGAGATCGAGCTCGGCGTGAGGGAGCGGCTCGATGCCGGTGACCTTCAGGGTGACGAGACGCTCCCGGCGAGAGCCACGGTGACAGTTCAGGGCGTCGAGAAGGAGATCGTCATCGAGGGCGACATCAAGTTGTCCTGAGCTTGCTCCGCGAGCGGCTCACCGCTCAGCTCCTCGCGGGCCCACCCGCAAGGGATCCGGTAGAGGTCGCCGAGCGGCTTCTCGCGGTGCAGGCCCAGGATCCCCGCGGGTTCCGTCTCGCCGTCCGCGCCCGTACCGCCGGCCTGTCCGCCGCCGACGTCGACCGCGCCCTCAGCGAGGACCGCTCGCTCGTCGTCACCTGGCTGGGCCGTGGCACGCTCCACCTCGTCCGCAGCGAGGACTACCCCTGGCTGCAGGCACTCCTCGCCCCGAGCCGTCTCCGCCCGACCATGAGGCGACTCGGCCAGGAGGGCATCGGCGAAGCCGAGGCCGACCGTGGCGTCGATCTCATTCGGCGCTCGCTGGCCGCCGAGGGGCCGCTGAGCCGCACGCAGCTCGGGGAGCGCATCGCCGCCGCGGGAGTCGAGACGGCCGGCCAGAGGATCATCCATTTGCTCGCGCTCGCCTGCCTGCGCGGGCTTGCCGTCCGGGGGCCTGTCGCCGGCGGCGACCAGGCCTACGTGTCGGTCCGGGACTGGCTCGGCGAGCCCGGGCCGGTGGATCGCCACGCTGCCCTCGCCGAGCTGGCCCGCCGCTATCTCCGCGGCCACGGCCCCGCCGGCGACCGCGACCTGGCCCGGTGGACCGGGCTGCCGCTCCGCGACGCGCGGGCGGGCCTCGGCGCGATCGGGTCCGAGCTCGCCGAGCGCGGGGACGGCCTCCTCGACCTGGCGAACCGGCCGAAGGCGGCAAAGCTGCCGCCGCCCCGGCTTCTCGGCCCCTTCGACCCGGTGTTGCTCGGCTGGACCTCGCGCGACGAGGTGGTGGGAGAGCACGCGGCGGCGATCGTCGCCGGCGGCATATTCCGAGCCTTCGCGCTCGTCCGGGGACGCGCCGCCGCCACCTGGACGATCCGCGGCGGCGAGGTCGCGCTCGAGCCGCTGCACCCCCTCTCCCGCGCGACGGCCACCGCGCTGCGGAAGGAGGCGGCCGACGTGGTCCGCTTCCTGGGCTCGGCGTAGGCTGGACCGATGGCCGGCACCGAGCGGATCGTGTTCGCGGGGGCGCCGCTCGACCGCGCTCCCGTCGAGCGTCGGCGTCCGGAGTGGCTGGCAGCGCGGCGCCGCGACTCGGCCGCCCGCTCGCTGGTGCTCTCCGAACGCGGACTGTGGCTCGAGGACGGCCACCTCGTCCTGGTTCCGCCGAACGGCGACAGCGTCTTCCTAGGGCTGGCCGGCGAGCAGCCCCTGTTCGCGCAGGACGCGGGCGATGACGAACCCGAGCGCGGCCGCCCCGCCGGGCTGCGAGAGGCGGCCACCGAGCTGCCCGCCGATCAGGCGGCGCTGGCGGCGTACGCCGGCTCGCTGCTCTCCTGGCATCGGCGCCACCGCTTCTGCGCCAACTGCGGCCGGCCGACGGAGCACGCCGACGGCGGCCATGAGCGCCACTGTCCACACTGCGACGCCCATCACTTCCCGCGCACCGACCCGGTGGTGATCGTGCGCGTGGTGGATGGCGACCGCCTCCTGCTGGGCCGCCAGGCACGCTGGCCGGAGGGCCGCTTCTCCGTGCTGGCCGGCTTCGTCGAGCCCGGCGAGACGCTGGAGGAAGCGGTCAGGCGCGAGGTGCGCGAGGAGTCGGGCGTCGAGGTCGGCGAGGTCGGCTACGTGGCCTCGCAACCCTGGCCGTTCCCGAGCTCGCTGATGATCGGATTCCATGCCGTGGCGAACGGCGGCGTCGAGCCCCGGCCGCACGACGGCGAGCTGTCGGAGGTGCGCTGGTTCGAGCGCGCCGCCGTGGAGGCCGCGACGGCGGGGACGGCCGGCATCCGGCTCCCGCCACCGTATTCGATCTCCCGGCGGCTGATCGACGGCTGGCTCGATGGCCAGGCGTCGTGACGTCGCGGGTCTCGGCTAGCGGTCGGGCCGGTCCGGGTAGACGTCGTCGATCGTCGTGAGCGGCCGGTACGCCGCTCCGTCCGCGGCTGCCTCGATGGCCTCAGCGCCGCCGGCCAGCCGATCGAGCACGCTCGTCACTCCGGCGATCTCGAAGCCCTCCTCCCGCACCCGCTCGATCGCCTGCACCGTGGATCCGCCTGTGGTGACCACGTCCTCGACGATCAGGCAGCGCTCGCCGGGCTCGAGCGGCGGCCCCTCGACCCAGCGTTGCAGCCCGTGCTGCTTGCGCTCCTTGCGCACGAAGAACGCCTTCACCTGTGCTCCAGCGGCGAGGGCGGCGCATGCGACGGGGTCCGCGCCCATCGTCAGGCCCCCCACGGCGGTCGCGCCGGCGCGCTCGGCCTCGGCCCTGACCAGCTCGCCGAGAGCCGCGAACCCGGCGGGCCGGAGGATCGCCCGCTTGGCGTCCACGTAGTACTGCGCGGTGCGGCCGCTCGTGAGCGTGACCTCACCTATGACGAGGGCGTGCTCGCGCAGCTCCTCCACCAGCGCGGCGCGGGCGTCAGCCATATGTGCAGGAGCGCTCGCCGAGGGTCAGGATCCGCACGCCGCTGCCGATACTAGCCCGCGATGGGATCGATCATTCGTGCGGCGGCGGTCGTCATTTCGGGCTTCGTCCTGGTCGGCTTCGCGTTCTTCGCGGTCGACGAGCTCGACCGCGGATCGAAGACGCAGCAGCGGGCGCTGGCGAACGAGCTCCAGGGGGGCTCGGACGATCTAGCCACCGCCCCGTCCGACGCCGGCGACGAAGCGGCCCGTGAGGCCGCCAACAGCGGCCCCCGCGAGGTGCTCGACGACGTCAACGACGTGCTGCTGGCGCCGTTCGTCGACCTGGTCGATTCCCAGGACGCCTGGGTCGCCCGCGGCGTCCCCACGATCCTCGCGCTGCTGCTCTACGGCCTCGGGTTCGGCTTCCTCGCGAACCTGCTGCCCAAGCCGCGAGCCCATGGCGAGGACTGGCGCGACGCCCGGTTCTGAACACGTCGTCGCGTTTATCCGCTACTCTCCCTGCGCGCAACTTTCCCTGCTAAGGGCGGTTTGCGGAGTTTGAAGTCAAGCGCCGAGTCCTCGTGTCGCCCTGGCGCGAGGAACGGGGGAACCAAGAGCGGCCTGCCCGGCCGCAAGGGGCGAATCGCGGAGCCGAGTTCCGCGTAGCGCATCTTCCAGCGCGAGCCCGTCAGCTAACCCCGTAGGCCCGATCGGAAGGGGACACGAAGGATGAGGCCTGCCTACCGGGACCTGACAGAACCTGAGCTCTGGGAGCGATCGCTCGCCCGCTCGCGCCTGCGCCGGGCGCTCGCACCTCGCCTCCGCCGCGAGCACCAGCGGCGCAAGGGGCTTTCGGCCGCCGCGGCGGCCGCCACCATGGCCGGTCCGGCCGCGCCGATGGCGATGGCGCAGTTCGCCGGCGGTGGCAACGTCCAGACCCAGGTGGCGGCTGAGACGCCCTCCGCCCGGGCCATCGAGGTGCGCGAGGGCGGCCTGCCGCTGATGTACGGCAGCCAGGGCGAGCTGGTTGCGCACGTTCAGAACGCGCTCGGGATCCCCGCCGACGGTGTCTTCGGCGGGCAGACCGATACCGCCGTGCGCCAGTACCAGGCCCGCTCCGGTCTCGAGGTGGACGGCATCGTCGGACCCGCCACGTGGGGATCGTTGTTCGGGGGCGGCTCGGCCGTGGGCGCGTCGAATGTGTCTCCGCACGTGGTGGAGCGGATCGAGCAACGGCTCGTGGCCGTCGGGCGGCAGATCGACGCCCAGGCCGGACTCGCCCGGCCGGCCGCGCTGGTCCAAAGCTCGAACACCGACTCGGCTGGTGCGCGGGCGGAGCGCGACGTCACCGGCGTCGCGGCCGGCACGGTGCGGACGAGCGCTCCCGCCGACACCGGCGGTCGGGACGAGACGGACGCTCGGGACAAGAAGCCCGCCCCGGAAGACACGCGCGCTCCCGCGAAGAAGGTGGGCGGCGGCGAGGCCGACGAGGCGCCGGCCCGCGGGCAGTCCGACACCCCGTCGGCGGGTGGCGGCCTCGAGCGCACCACGCCGGTCAGCGGCGTGTGCGGGTCCACGCTCTCCTCCCCGGTCAAGGGAACCGTGACGTCGGAGTTCGGGCCGCGCTGGGGACGCAATCACGACGGCGTCGACATCTCCGCACCGAGCGGCACCGCGGTGCGCGCGGCCGCGTGCGGCAGCGTGACCATCGCCGGGGTGCAGAGCGGCTACGGAAACATCGTCTGCATCACCCACACCAACGCGTTCTCCACCTGCTATGCGCACCTCTCGGCGTTTGCGGTGAGCCAGGGCGCCCGCATCCAGCAGGGTCAGGTGATCGGGTACGTGGGCTGCACCGGAAGCTGCACCGGTCCGCACCTCCATTTCGAGACCCGGGTGAACGGGCAGGCGCAGAATCCGCGCGGCTACATGCAGGGCGGCTCGATGCCCGGCGCGTCCCCCGCGACCGCGAAGGCCGCGACGGCAGTCGGGGGCTCCTCCGCCAAGGCCGGCAAGTCCACCACGGCCCGCGCCAAGCTCACGAGGGCCGCATTGAGCACGTCGAGCGGACGCGCGGCCAAGAAGAAGGCGCTCGCCGCACGGAAGAAGGCGCTCGCCGCACGGGAGGCCGTGGCGATGGCCGCGGTGGGCCCGACGAAGGCCACCGCGCCGCCCGGCGTGACGGAGGCAATGACCCGCGCGGCCGCGCAGGGCCTGCCCGTGCCGACCGAGGCCCCGCCGGTGCCGACCGTGGCCGCACCTGTGCCGATGACGGCCGCTCCGGTGCCAACCGAGGCCGCGCCCGCTCCGTCGGGCGCCGCGCCGGTGCCGACCGAAACCGCACCCGCTCCCACGGCGGCCACACCGGTGGCGGTCGAGGGTGCGCCGGCGCCGGCTGAGGCGGCGCCTGTGCCGACCGAAGCCGCACCGGTTCCGACGGAGACCGCGCCGGTCCCGGTGGAGCCCGCGCCTGTGCCGGCCGAGCCCGCCCCGGTTCCGGTGGAGGCCGCCCCAGTGCCCGTCGAGCCCGCACCGGTCCCGGTGGAGCCCGCGCCTGTGCCGGTCGAGCCCGCACCGGTCCCGGTGGAGCCCGCCCCGGTCGAGCCGGCTCCGGTGGCTCCGGCGCCTGCCCCGGTCGAGCCCGCTCCGGCTCCGGTGGCCCCGGCCCCCGCGCCCGCTCCGGTCGAGCCCGCTCCGGCCCCGGTGGAGGCTGCGCCCGCGCCGGCTCCGGTCGAGCCGGCCCCGGCTCCGGCCGAGCCCGCTCCCGCGCCGGCGCCCGCCGAGCCCGCCCCGGCTCCGGCCCCGGTGGAGGAGGCCCCGGCCCCCGCTCCGGTCGAGCCCGCGCCGGCGCCGGTCGAGGCGGCCCCGGCCGAGCCCGCTCCCGCACCGGCCGAGCCAGCGCCCGTGGAGGCCGCCCCGGCGCCCGCCGAGCCCGCTCCGGCCGAGACCGGTGTCACCGACCCGGCCACGTCGACTGCTGACGGAGGCGCCCCGGCTCAGTAGCACGCCGATTTCGCCGAGGCCGACCCGCTGCCCATCGCGCGGGTCACGGCGAGAGGGGGAACCGCGTGGAGGCCCCGCCCCGCCCGGGCGGGGCCTCCGCCGGGAAACGGGGAGTTCCAGCGTCTTCGGGCTCGGGTGCGTCGGGCCAACCAAGCCGGACGTCGATCCGGGCCCGAAATACTGCGGCCATCAAGGGGTCCAACAAGTTGCGGCCACATGTTGGCCGCAACTTCATGCACCCCCTCTGGACGGCCTCCCGCCGGCGCGGCCAACGCCCATACGGACTGGTGCCCCCTCTCACCGGTCGCCTCCGTCCCGGTCACCTCCACAGGACGCACCGATGCGACCACGGCGGTCGCGCGCCCGGCGTGATGGGGGAGCGCCGCCGTCTAGCGGTAGGTGAAGATCGGGTCGCCGATGTCGATCCACTTGAAGATCGACAGCGCGTTCGGGATCGGCACCCGCAGGCATCCGTGGCTCGCCGGGTAGTTCGGCACCGACGCGTACCCGTGGATCGCGTAGCCCCCGATGAAGTACGACGAGTGGACCATGCCCTTCGAGTTCGTGCCCGGCGTCTGGAGGTAGAAGCGGTAGCTGCCGAACACGGTCGGGGTCGCCGGGGCGCCCGACGACGTGTGGTAGGTCCGGTACGGCCGCCCGCCCCGAGCGAGGACCAGCACCTGGCGGGACCAGTCGAACTCCACGTGCTTCCCAGCGTCCGGGTAGCGGAGGCGGTAGCTGCCCTCGCCGCGCATCAGCATCGCGAATACCTGCTTGCGCGCATAGCCGCCGCGGCCCAGCCCGTTGGTCTTGCGGAAGGCGAGCACGGCCCGCGACGTGGCGTCGTCGTAGTAGCCGGTGACCGGCGCGGCGAATCCCTCGCGCAGCAGGCCGCGCTGGAGCAGCAGCACCTTAAGCCCGCGCTCCCCGGCGCCGGCCTGCCAGTCCACCACGCTGATCCGCCGGCTGCGCGTCCGGAACGCACGCTGCTCCGCGCTCGCCCGGTGCTTGATCACCAGGCGCACCACGCCCGGCTTGCCCACCTTGAAGCGGAACTCGAAGCGCCCGCCGCTGCGCACCTTGCGCCGCACCTTCTTGGTCGCCTTCTTGCCGCGTACCGCGTACAGGGTGAGCACCTCGCCGGCAACCGCCGGCTCCACCCGCCCGCGCAGCACGACCTCCTGGGCCGGGGCGTAGTAGCGCATCTTCTGCGTGGCGAGCCCGCGCTTCAGCTTGTACCCGGCGGCTCCGGCCGCGAGGTCGGCCGCGGCATCCCGTGCGGCCGCCGGAGCGGCACCCAGCGCTAGGAGAGCGGCGGTGATGAGGGCCAGTCGAGGCGCGTTCATTTGGGCACCACTATGCCACGGGAGCCGGAGCCGCTCGCGACAGGCGGGGCACGAGAGCGCAGGCCGCCACCATCAGCGGCCCGAGCACGGCCGCGACGGCGCCGCCGTCGGCCTGCGCCGCATACGCGATCGAGTTGTTGATCGAGTGCAGCGCCACGACCGGATAGAGCGACCTGGTCTTCTCGTAGACGAGGCAGAAGACCACCCCGAGCAGGGCGAGCGGAGGCACGATCAGGAGCCCCTCGGTGCCGCCCTCGAAGTGGATCAGGCCGAACACGAGGCCGTCGATGATCGCCGCGGCCGCCACCGGGAAGCGCGTCCGGAGCGCCCCGTAGAAGAACCCGCGGAAGAAGAACTCCTCGGCGAACGGCGCCACGCAGATGATCATGAAGCCGGCCGCGACGAGGCCGAACGTGCTCTCGTCCGCGCCTAGCTCCTCGGCCACGGACTGCTCGACGTCCGGCTGGACCACGGCCGAATACACCGCCACGAAGACGTAGAAGCTGACGATCCCGAGCGCCGCCCAGCCGACAGCGGGCCAGAACGGCGTGCGGCGCAGACCGAAGTGCCACGGCTTCGGCCGCCGCACGAACGACGCGAACAGCAGCGCGACGGCCACCAGCGAGCCGTCGAGCAACAGTGTCCCCACGATGATCGCCGCCGGCGACTCGCCCGGTTCGTCCACCCCCAGCGCGGCCCACGCGATGCCCGCGGTGATGAGGCCTGTCACCGCGCCTGCCAGAAAGCCCACCGGCCCGTACCACCAGGGCCATCGCGGCCGGGCGTCCTCCGGAAGCTCCGGCGGATCGGGAGGGGGAGACACGGCGCTCTCCATTGCCCTCAGACTAGGGTGGCGAGCTCGGTGAGCGCCCGCACGGTCTCGACTCCCCGCGGGGCGTCGCCGTCGCGCCGGACCAGGATCGCGCGGATGCCCAGCGCCCGGGCCCCGGCCACGTCGTTGTCGAGCGAGTCGCCCACGTGCACGGCCCCGGCGCCGTCCACCCCCGCAAGCGAAAGCGCCCTCCGGAACACCGCGGGGTCCGGCTTGGCCGCGCCGGCCTCCGCCGAAGTCACGACGCCGTCCACGAGCTCGAGCAGTCCGGTCGGGCCCAGCCAGTCCGGCAGGGAGCAGTCCCAGTTGCTCGCCACCACGAGGGGGTGCCCGCGCTCTCGCAGCTCACCCAGGGCCGCGAGGGCGTCGGGAAAAGGTGTGAACTCGAGCGCCCCGAGCATCGCCCGGCGCGCGGTGGCGTGGTCGAGCCCGGGCAGCTCGAGCGCCTCCATCATCGCCGTGGCGCAGCGGTCGCGCAGGTCGTCGAGCCGCTCGCGGGTCGACCCCTCCAGATGGTGCTCCAGGTAATAGGAGATCTCCGCCGCGAAACCCGCGACGGCCCGCTCCTCCGACACCTCGAACCCCTCCTCGGCGAGCCGGCGCCGCAGGCGTGGCGCGGGTGGCTGCAGCTCGACCAGCGTGCCGAGCGCGTCCAGCAGCACCGCGGTCTTCACGAGATCCAGTGCCAGCTCGCGAACTGCGCGGTGAAGAGGCCGAGCCCGACCGCCGACACCGCCGCCACGCTGGCCGTCGCGCGGCGCTCCTCGGACCAGAGCGCGAGCCACATGAAGAGCGGGAACAGCACGGCGAGAAAGCGTGGCAGAGACATGAGCGGCTGCGGCTTCACGGGGAAGGTGAGGGGCAGCACCAGCGACACCGCCACCCAGGCGCCATACGCCTTCGGGAGCCGCCTGAGGCAGCCGAGACAGGCCACCACGGCGAACACGAGCGCGCCGAACAGCATCAGGTTGATAGCGGCGATCCTGTACGGGTCGCCAGCGGCCTGCTCGAAGTAGACGACCTCCCGCTGCCCGGAGAGGAGCTGGCGCGCGCCGTCCACGGCCGCCGTGAACCCGTCCCACGCGCCGGCGAGCGGAATCGTGAGCTCGCGCGACCAGGCGTCCTGGATGTCGAGGAAGCGCCAGGCATCCCCTTCCGCTAGGCCGAGGAATGCCGCGTAGGCGGCCAGCCCCAGCGGTCCCAGCAGGAGCCAGGCGGCGTCGCTCCGGCGGCGCGGCCTCGACGTCCACCACAGCATGACCAGTGGGATGAGCAGTAGCACGCCCGCGCTCCGCGTGGCCGCGGCGCCCGCCACGGCGGCACCGGCCCAGGCCCAGCGGTCCGTGCGGGCGGCGTAGAACGCGCCCACCGCGAGCAGCAGGAACAGGCTCTCCGAGTAGGGCGCTCCGAAGAACACCGACGCCGGGAAGACGGCGAGCAGCAGGAGCGTGGGCTGGGCGATCGGACGGCCCAGCTCGAGCGAGACCAGCCGGTGGAGCAGCACGAGCGCCCCGAGGAAGGCGGCGAGCGCCACGGCGTACGCGGCGATGAGCAGCGCGGCGGGGGAGGCGCCGAAGGGCGCCGCCACGGCGCGCACCAGCAGCGGGTAGAGCGGGAAGAAGGCGGCGCGCGCGTGGCTGCCGGCGTAGCCCGAGTCCGCGATGCGCAGATACCACGCCGCGTCCCAGCGGGCGAGCGGCGAGAGCACCGGCTCGGCCACGGCCCGGGTGAGCTCCGGCTCGTCGAAGACGTCCTGATTCCGCTCTGCCAGCCCGCCCGCCGCAGGACCGAAGGAGAGCGCGGCGAAGATCGCAACGACCAGTACGGCCGCGCGCGTGGTCCAGAGCACCCTCCATGCTGCACGCAGGGCGGTGGAGCCGCGGACGGCGGCGACTGCCGGCGCCGCGGTCGGGGTAGCGTCATAGGCCATGCCGCGAGTCGAGTTCTACACAGCAGTCGAGACCGGCGATTGGGTCACCGCGGCGGTCACCATCGCGATCGCCCTCCTGGTCGCGGAGATCGTCGACCGGGCGCTCAAGCGGCGCGGCAAGCGGCTGAGCAGCGCCGTGGCGGTCGGCGACCTCTCGCCGGTCGCCACCACCCGCCTTCGGCTCGTGCGCCGCCTCGTCTTCGCGCTGATCATCGTGATCGGGCTGGCGATCGTGGCCCTTCAGTTCCCCTCCGTCAAGCGGGTCGCCACGACCGTGCTGGCCTCCTCCGCCGTGCTCGGGATCGTGGTCGGCTTCGCCGCGCGGGCGACGCTCGCGAACGCGATCGCCGGGATCATGCTCGCGATCACGCAGCCGATCCGCATCGGCGATCTCGTCACCTTCGAGGAGGAGACGGGCGAGGTGGAGGACGTCAGGCTCTCCTATACGTACATCAGCCTCGACGACGGCCGCCGTCTCATAGTGCCGAACGAGCTGCTTGCGCAGAGCTCGATCGAGAACCACACGATCCTCGACCCGCGCGTGCAGGTGGAGGTCTCCGTCTGGCTCCCCCCCGACGCCGACCTCGACCGGGCGATCGATCTGATCACCGACGAGGAGGCGGGCATCAAGGCCGTCGTCGCCGAAACCGCCAAGGAGGGCGTGCGCCTCAGCGCCACCAGCTGGTCGCCCACCGCGCGCGACCGCGGGAAGACCGCGGCGGAGCTGCGACAGCGCTGGCTGCGTCTGCTCCGCGAGCACGGTCTATCCTCCGTCGAGGCCTCCTGAGCGCGCGGTCACCGGCAGGTCACTCGAACATGAGCC
>Ga0081538_10001128_pt1 | contig 28270 bp, 30 predicted proteins | sample TabmetS5T2R1_FD_71022 | JGI IMG/M metagenome (GOLD analysis project Ga0081538, IMG submission 71022) | Tabebuia heterophylla rhizosphere microbial communities from the University of Puerto Rico - S5T2R1 | ecosystem: Host-associated > Plants > Roots > Rhizosphere ...
CCGCGCTCAGTGCTATCGCCAACTTCCTGTGGCTCCCGTACTACCCGTTCTGGGCGCTGCTCATCATCTCGGTGGACGTGTTTGTGATCTGGGCGGTCGCCGTCCACGGCCGCGAGGTGTCGGTCTGACGTAGCTGGGCGCAGCCGGTCGGGAAGGCGGCAGCAGGCCGTCAGCCCGACTGACGTGGACGCCCCACGACCGGTTGTGCGCTGTCCGCGCCTGTGAGGCCGGGTGCACTGTCCTGGGTTGGAAGTCCTGACCCCAGACGCCGCAGGAGATGGGCCCAGGGGTGTCCTGCTTGGCGCGGATCCAGAACGACCGGGGCGGCTGGCAGCCGCAGGCAACCTTGAACCGCTCGCCGGTCTTGCCGGTGGGCTGCTGGCCGTCGCCGTCCTGCCCCCTTCCCTTGGCCTTGGCCGCCGAGGAGGCCCAGGCGAGGCCGAGTTCGCCGGCGAGGGCGACGAACTGGCGCTTGTTGTGGTACCTGCCGCCCCGAGAGGTGTCCTTGACCCGGCGGGCATGGGCGAGGGCGTGGACGGCCTCGTGCGGCATGGTCTGCAGGGTCTGGCGGGGGCCTTCGGCCAGGCATTCGCCGACGATGAACAGCTCGGGTTTGCGCCGGGCTGCCGATGGGTCTGCTTCACCAGCCTCAGCAGGCCTGGACGTGCCAGTCTTCGTCGGCCGACGGTAGAGGTGCTTGTCGGCGTGTTCGATCATCTGGCCTAGCCCCGGACGACCCGCACCGCGAGCGTCGCGTCCCGGCCTTTCAGCGAGAGCTCGCGCCGCTCGAGGTCGCGCAGGTCGGTGCCCGAGGCGGTGGAGGCCGCCTCGCTGATCAGCGCCTCACCCGCTCCCGCGAGCGACGCCAGCCTCGCCGTGACGTTGACCGCGTCGCCGAGCGCGGTGAAGTCGGCCACGGTCGAGTCCGAGCCGACGGCGCCGACGTAGGCGACGCCGGTATGGACGCCGGCACCGACCGGAACGAGGGCGGCGGTCGCGCGCAGCAGGTCGCCCGCGGCCTCGACCGCCTTTCGCGCGTGGGGGCCGACGGCGGGCACGTAGAGCGCGACCACCTCGTCGCCGACGAGCTTGTCGACGACTCCGTCGCTGTCGATCACGACGCGGTTCGCGCGCTCGAAGAAGCGGTTCATCAGCCTGCTGAACTCCGTCGGCCGCATCCGCTCGGCGAGCGCGGTCGACCCGCGCACGTCGGCGAACAGCATCGAGATCTCGACCTCGGCGCCTCCGGGGTGCGTCCGCACGAACGTCTCGCACACGTCGCAGTAGTTCGGGTTCTTCGCGGACGGACGGCGGCTGAGGACGAGCCGGATCATGGGTGCCGCCGGCCCGCCGAGCGGCACGAGGCACGTCTTGCAGCGAGGCGCGCCAGGGATGCGCCGATGTCGCCGGCGCTCGCGGAGCATCGCGCCCGCCTCGCCGGTGACGATCGCGCGCCAGAACTGCTCGCTCCCGGTCACGGGGCGATGGTAGACCGACGGGGCCACCCGCTGCGGCGGCTCCCACCGATGCCCTCTCCGGCTAGGCCTGTCTGACGGCTCGTGCGGTAGGTTCGGGCGGCTGGCGCTGCTGGACTACCTAAAGTCCGCTCCCGAGGCCAACCAGGCACTGGGACGCAGCCGGGGTGGGCTCACCACCAAGGTCCACCTGGCCTGTGATGGTCGCGGCCGTCCGCTGGGCACGCTGGTCACCGTCGGCCGGCGTCCTGAGAGCTGCTGGCACCGAGGCTGGGGCTGGTCCTTGGCGGGCTGGCGGCCGTGGCGGCCGGCTGGGGGCTGCGGTTCCGACCCAGCCCCGACGCCAGCGCCTGGCAGCGAGGAGTGGCGGGGGAGCGGCATACCGCCCGACTGCTCGACCCACTGGCGCGGCACGGGTGGGCGGTCCTGCACGACCTGGCCCGTCCGGGCAGCCAGGCCAACCTCGATCACCTGGTGATCGGCCCCGGTGGGGTGTTCGTGATCGACTCCAAGCACTATCGCGGCTGGCTCCAGCTCGACCCATTCGGGCGGCGACCCGGGCGTGGCCGTGGTGCCGATCGTGGCCGTGCCCGGCGCCCAGGTCCTGGGGCAAGGTGGTCACCGACGGGGTGCCGGTGGTGGCGGCCCGGCACCTGTCAAGCATGCTTCATACCCTCCCGGCGGTGCTGGGGCCCGAGCGGGTCGCCTGGCTGGCCGACCAGGCCCGAGTCCGCTTCCACCCTGCCAGCTGACCGACAACGTTGCAGGACCCAACATCTAAGTGCGTGGTTCCGACCTTCGATCACTTCCTGCTACTTACCCGGCTAACGCGGCGACCCGCCCAACCCGTAGCTGAGCACCACGTTGTCCGACCCGCCCCAGGTCCGGACGCCGATGAGCCGCAGGTCGGTCTCGGCCACGCCCTCGAAGGCGCGATGGTCGCCGGCCACGATCTTGGGGCCGATCATCAGGTGGAGCTCGTCGACCAGCCCATGGGCCAGCAGGTCGGTCCACAGGGTCCGGCTGCCGAAGATCAAGGCGTCCCCATCCTGCTCGTGCAGCCCAGCGACGGCCTCGTGACTGTCGGCGCGCCGGACGATCGTCGTCTGGTCGCGCCAGGGCCCGGTGTCGTCTGCGGTCAGCGTGTCCGAGACCACGGTGATGGGGATGCCCTCGGCGTACCGCTTGGCGATGTAGTGGTCAGGGGGTGAGGCGTCCGGGTTGTCGTGCTGCTGGGGCCAGTACGTCAAGGCCCCGCGATAGGTGGTCCCCCCGAAGTAGAACGAGCTCGCCGTCCGAGTCCGGTCGGTGTTGTGCTCAGCGAACGCCGCGTCCATGAGCATCGCCATGACGTCGCCGCCGGGGCCCTCGGTGTAGCCATCCACGCTGAGCATGGTGCAGACGACGATCTTCCCCACGTCCGGTTGCCCTGGCGCGGCCGGTGATAGCTCACCACCAGGGCCGCTCGAGGCCGTGGTCGGTGCCGCCGGTGCGGTCGAGCCCGTCCAGCGTCCCCATGTCCTCATCCGAGAGCTCGAAGTCGAAGACCTGCGCGTTTTGCTCGATGCGCTCGCGGTGCGTGGACTTGGGCAGCACGACGAGGTCGCGCTGGAGCGACCAGCGGATCAGGACCTGGGCTGGCGTGCGTCCCAGGCGCTCGGCGATGCCGGCCACCCGCCGGTCGCCGAGATGGCGGCCGGTGCCGAGCGGGCTGTAGGCCTCGAGCGCCACGCCATGGCGCTGGCACGCCTCCAGCAGCGCCCGGCGGAACTCGAAGGGGCTGAACTGGACCTGGTTGATGACCGGCGGCACGTCGGCGACCTCCAGCACGGCGTGCAGGTCGGTCGCGCCGAAGTTCGAGACGCCGATCGAGCGCGCGTACCCGCGTCCGTGGGCTCGCTGCATCCCGTCCCACGCCCACGTCGGCCCACCCTGCGGCCAATGGATGATGTAGAGGTCGACGGCGTCGACGCCCAGGCGCTCGAGGCTCCGCTGGACTTCCGCCTCCGGGTCGCGGCGCCCCGGGTAGAACTTCGTCGTGACAAAGACGTCCTCGCGAGCAAGGCCGCTGTCGCGCAGGGCACGGCCGACGCTGGGTTCGTTGCCGTAGGCCTGGGCCGTGTCGACGTGGCGGTAGCCGGCCTCCAGCGCCCAGCGCACCGCGTCCTCACACTCGGGCCCGTCGGGCACCTGCCACACGCCCAGCCCGAGCAGCGGGATCTCGTTGCCGTCGGCGAGCACGCGCGCCCGCCCGTCTGCCGTCACCGTTCCTGCTGCCATCACGCACTCCTGGACTCCGGGAAGGGACCTGCCGTCGAGGGGCATATTGCTAAAACAAACGTACATGCCTCCAAGGAGCAAACCGTTATCAAACCGGTGTGCGCACGGCCGCCATGACCTGCGGGACAGGGCTGCCCGCTCGAAGGTGAGGCTGGTGCCTTTCTACTCGGTGGTAGCCGTTCCTTCTCTCGACTTAATCCTGTCAAGAATGTCTTGGCTTAGTGACCATCGATCCGTGCCACGCTTGATCCAACCTCTTTTGCGTTGCTGCTCCATTGCCGAGGCCAGACGCCCGCGCTCGGCATCATCCAAAAATGGGAGAAGACGCCGAGCCAATTCGAGCCCATGGTATTGCTCGAAGGCAGATTTCGAATTATTGATCGTCTCCAAAGCGACCTCGATATCACCCAGCTCCCTTGGATTACCCTGCATGAGGCCCAGCGCTGTGATCCTTGAACCGTCGTCCCCCTTCCTGAACAGGTCGCGGACCTGCTCCCGGTTAAGGGATGTCTCTTGTGCCTTCTGCCTTGCCTTTGAGATAAGGCGTTCCAATTCCATCGTGCGAGCCGGGCCAGAGGGAAGGCGCATCCGCAGATCCTCGTATTCCTTCGCGGTCGGGGCCATCTCGTCGCTAAGCGACATGGCTTGTTGACGAAAATGGTCCGCAGCAGCAAGATTGCCTTGGGCGACGGCTGCGCCGGCGAGTTTTATATAGCCCTGTTGGACCAAGTGCTTACCCGTATCAACATTCCCATCATCAATTTGGTCTGCCCCTTCCCGAATTGTGTGGGTACCTTCCTTGACCAACTTATCTACTCTTGACATTACCGGCCCAAGCGCAGCCGGGCGAGCAGCCATCCCACCAGGAACCCCAGCACCGAGAAGTACACGACGATCCCACCAGCAAAGGCAGCACTGTGTGGTTGACCGCCGAGCGCCGGAGCCATGGAGTCGAAAAGCCTTACCGCACCAGAACGGATTGCCCCAAGTTGAATCAGGGTGATGCCGACGAGGATTTTGGTAAGCCAATCCGAGATGTCCTGCAGATTGGTGTTGGCGACGATGCCGGATCGCGCATTCCCTCCCTCCTCGCCACCTGGTGTCTCCTTCTCGATGGTGCGCGGGAGCCCGAACAGGAACCCGAAGAAGCCTCCTGCCGCGACAGCTGCGCCGGCGAATAGAACACCCGACGCGACGGCAGTTGCCTCGTTGGGCGCCTGCAACGTATAGAGGGCAATGGCGGCCAACCCGAACGCCGAGGATGTGCCAGCGACAATAAGCGCCGTACGCATCCATCCCGCTCCGGCGTCGGCCGATACTCCCAGAGGGAAGAGGAACTCATGGCGATCCTGTAGGGCGTCAAGGGTCTGAGGCTCGCTGACCGATCGCAAGTCGGAGGATTGGATGGGCCGCATCGACGGCCTCCTACTCAGCTATGGGGGACCCCACGACTCTGGCTTGGCTCTTCTAGCCCCGCCAGCGTCGCTGGTCAAGGACATGGCTCGATCCTTCTGGAGCCGACCAGATCGATGCCGAGCATACTGGCTCGGCAGGCCGCCCCGCCTCGCTCCGTGGGAACCCGGCGGGCCGATTCAGAGCCCGTCGATGGGCTTTCTGGCGGACAGCATGAACCCACGGGGAGCCGTGCTGCCTGTCCAACTCAACGGTTCGCGAGTCCGTGAGTGATCGCGCCGGCGACGGCGTCGACATAGCGGGCGAGCTGGTGGCCGCTGGGGTCGTAGCTAGGGTTGACCTCGGTGAGCGCGATGGCGGCCAGCGTGGGTGCTGCGCAGAGGATGCTCAGCGCCTCGGCCGCGGCGTGGAGGGGAACCCCGGTGCCGTAGTGGGGGAAGTTGGCCAGGGGCAGGTCGCGGGAATCCACCGCATCGACGTCGAAGTGGACGACCAGGCTCGACGTGTGCTGTTGGAGCGCCGTCAGGGCCGCCCTCGCACAGCCGGCAGGATCCGCCTGGAGCTGGTGGTCGGCGAACCGGACGAGTCCGGGACGCTCGCGCAGGACCCCTGCGGCGAAGGTCTCAGTGTCGGTCTCGTCGTAGCCGATGAGCGCGAGTCGCTCGTCGGTCAGGATCGGCACCTCCACGCCGAGTCGGGCGAGCTCGGTATTGGCGAGGCCGAGCAGGTGGGCAATGCCCATGGCGTCGAGCACGCCGCTGGTGGTGGTGTCGGGCGTGGCCAAGTCGGCGTCGCCGTCGAGGTACAGCAGGCCGGCGGTGGGGTCGCGGCGCTGGGCGCCGGCCACGACGCCGAGGGTGATGGTGCAGTCACCACCCAGGACGAGAGGCAGGGCGCCGTTGGCCAGCGCGCCGGCGACGGCGACGGCCGTGGCCCGGGCGACCCGGACCACCGCGGCCAGGTTGCGGGCGGTCGCCCCCATCTCGTCGGCGACGAAGACCTCGTGAAGGAGGTCGCCGCGGTCCTCGACCGTCAAGCCGGCGGCGCGGAGCTTCTCGGTGAACCCCGCGGCCCGCAACGCCGCGGGTGCCCGGTCCAGACCGGCGTGGTGAGTGCCGGCACTGCTCGCCATCCCAATCACGGCCACCCGGCGATCCGTCACGGACCTCATGCTGCTCCTTGGTCACTCGACGTCCTTGCGCCACGCCGTCCTCCGATGGAGCCAATCTGATCATGAACGGTAGACAAGGCCGGACAGCCGCAGGGCGGCGAGCCGCTGCCGGAGGCCTAATCCAGAGCCGTCTGGAGCTGTCCAGGTCGACGCCGAGTATCCGGCTCGTGATCGGACGGCGCTCGAACCCTGTCCCGTGGTCCGCTCGGAGACCATCGCGGTCATCGGCGGTCATCGGGCGGCGTGATGACCGCCGTGCCCCAGATACAGCTCGGCGGCTGGGGATCGGCTCGTTCGGCTACAGCGGGGCGGTGAGCTCAAGGGCGACCCCGTCGGGGTCCTTGAACGGCAGGACCGCGATGCCGAACGGTGGCAGCTCGGTGATCTCGCTGTGGTCCACGCCGCGCTCGGTGAACGCCTGCGCCGCCGCCTCCAGCTCAGCCCGGCTGGTCACGGCGAAGCTCAGGTGGTCCAGGCCGCAGCGGAACGGATCGAAACGATCTTCGGCCCGCTCGGCGTCCACCGGGCGCAGCCCGAGCAGCAGGTCGCCGTTGACCATCACGATGCCGCCCTGCAGCAGGTCGGTGGCCAGGTCGTGGTGGGGGTCGTCGGCCGGTGGCGGGGCGTCCATGGCGATCTGGAACCCGAGCAGGTCGGTGTAGAAGGCCCGGGACCGGTCCACGTCGGTGACGGTGAGCCGCAGATGGTGGACCGGGCCGAGGGACAGCGGGACGGCCATGGCAGCGCCTCCTGGTGTCGGAGCGGAGTCGCGGCTCATCATGAGCCCCGGACACCACGCCACGGAAGCGGCCTCTCTCTGGGCTGCAGGGTAGTCACCGGAGAGGCGGTCATTCCGCCGGTCATCCACCAGCCGGTACTCGACCCGACAGGAGCGCACTCGCTGGACGACCCGTCCGACCTGACCTGTAAGGACAGTAGTCAGCACTACTCCGCGGACGATCCGACGGGACCGGTCTGGATCCGTCCGGATCGACGACGCCCCCGACATGAGCAGCCCAGATCCGTCTGGAGCCAACCAGGTCGACGCTGAGCACCAGGCTACGGATCTGGGGTTGGGGAGACGACCTGGCCAGCGCGACTTTACTGAGGAAGCCTAGAAGGCGCGCTGTACTGCATACAGGCGCCACTCCCCGGGGACGCCCCGTAGCTGGTGGACGCCCCGGTCCTGGAACTGGATGCCTGAACCGACCACCAGGTCCTTGACGGTGCTGGACACCAGCACTTCCTCGGACTGGGCCTTGGCTGCCACCCGCGCCCCAATGTGCACGGCGATCCCACCCACATCGTTCTCGACGAACTCACACTCCCCGGTGTGCAGCCCGGCCCGGATCGACACCCCGACGCTGCGCACGCCGTCGCGGATCGCGCAGGCACAGCGCACCGCCCGCGCCGGCCCGTCGAAGGTGGCCAGGAAGCCGTCGCCCACGGTCTTGACCTCCCGACCCCGGAAGCGGTCCAGCTCGCGGCGGACGATCCCATGGTGGCTGACCAGGACGTCGCGCCAGCGGCGGTCACCCAGCTCGGCGGCGTGTTGGGTTGAGCCGACGATGTCGGTGAACAACACCGTGGCCAGCACCCGGTCCGGCTCGGCGACGGGCCTGACGCCGGTCAGGAACTCCTCCACTTCGTCCAGGATGGCGTCCTGGTTGCCGGCCCAGGGCAGATGATCGGCGCCGGGCAGCTCGACGAAGCGTGCCCCGGGAATGTGGGCCGCCAGGTACCGGCCCTCTTCAATAGAGGTGTCGAGATCACCGGTGCGGTGCAGCACCAGGGTGGGCACCCGGATAACCGGGAGGGTGTCGCGGATGTCGATCTGCCCATTCATCCGGCGCAACGCCATCGCCGCGCCCGGGCTTGCCCCCAGGCGTTCCAGCCGGGCCCACCAGCGCCGGAAGCGCTCGTCCCCAGTCAGGCTGGGGGCGAGCAGGTCGACATAGCTGCCCCGACCCCACTGCTGGGGGATCGCCTCGATCAGCCGCTGGCGGTCTGCGGGGTCCATGGGCCATGGATAGCTGGCGTCGCGGATGGTGCTGGCGAAGGTGGCATAGAGGATCAGCGCGCTGGTGCGCTGGGGATAGGTGGCGGCAAACAGGGCGCTCATCGGGCCACCCTCGGACGGCCCGAACAGCGCCGCCCGCTCCGAGCCAGCGGCGTCCATGACGGCGCGGACGTCGTCCATGCGTTGCTCAAGGGTGGGCAACCGGTCGGGTGCGACCCGGTCAGACAAGCCGGTACCGCGCTTGTCGAACAGGATCAGGCGAGAGAACAGCGCCAGCCGGGTGAGAAACCGGGTCACCAGCGGTTCTTCCCAGTAGTGCTCGACGTGGGACACGAACGGCGGGACCAGCACCAAGTCCTTTGGCCCCTGGCCAACGACCTGGTAGGCGATGTGGAGGTCCTCGCTTTTGGCGTATCTCGTCTCTGGTTCCATCCCAGCCGTCCACACCTCCTCGGCATGCGCGGTCATGCTAGCGACCGCAGACAGAAGGCAGTGGACCAGGTGCGAGGCTGCGGCAGCGACCCCGGCTCCAACGTCGAGCTCGCTCGCCTTGCCATCCGATTGTTTATCGGATGCCCCTTGATCATCCAGACGAGCTTTCGGGAGCGTCTGGACCGACGAGGCATCCAACCTGAGCAGGCTAGATCCATCCCTTGGCCGCGTCGTGGCCGTCTCAGGCGGGCCGACTCCCGTCACCCTGGCGACATGGCCACCGCAAACCACCTCACCACACGTGCGGCTGGAGTACGAACCCACCACACGCGATGGGTCATAGTCGTACGACCTTGCATGGTGGTGGCCGTGCGGGCCTGTTGCAGCCGGCAATATCCTGCCTCGGATGGCCGCGAGACAACCGCACTGGCTCGACTGCTCAGAAGGGAGCATCCGATGCTGGAACAGTGGGACCTGTGGTTTCCAAGCGCCGGAGCGACCGGGGTGTCCTTTGCGCGTAGCCGGGTCGAGGCCGACGCCGCCGGCGACCGGCTGCTGGTCCATGCCGCCCCGCCCGAGCTGGAGGTCACGGTCCGCGGTGAGGACGGCCGGGTGCTGGCCGAAGGTCGCGGGCTCAAGCGCGGCGCGCCGGGACCGATGAGCTATCTGGTCCGCCAGGGTGACCGCATCGGACTAGAGGACGGCTGGCCTACCCAGGACGACTTGGGGCGGCTGGTGATCCTACCCGGCGGAGAGGCTGGCATCCTCCAAGGCTGGTGGCATGCCGGGGACCACAGCGAGTGGCGCTGGCAGATCGAGCTGTACAACCACGTCTGAGTGAGGCACCCGAGACGCGCCGCTCTCGTTTGGTGCGTCCTTGCCGCAGGAGACCCTTGCCTGTCGTGCGAGCTGGCGTCACGAAGCGCGATGCTCGGCTCGTGAAGGCTTGGGGTGCTGCTCGGCATGGTGGCTGGTCAGCCGGTCACCGTGAAGGTGGCCGACGCGGCGGTGTCGCTTTGGCTGCCCTTGACCTGGAAGCTGTCTTTGCGTCCCGGGTAGTGAGAGCCAGCAAAGCCGCTGGGCACCGCGAACGAGGCCACCACCTCGCCGCCGGCGGTGGCCTTGGCCGCCGCCACCACCTCTGCCCCAAAGGTGACCTGGACTGGTTCTGAGGGAGCGAAGCCGCGGCAGGACAGGGTGACCCGAGCCCCGGCCGGTCCCCTGGTCGGAGACAGGGCGCAGGTCGCCGTGGTGGGGCTGGCCACGGTGGTGGTCGGCTGGGTCGTGGGGGCCGAGGACGGGGCTGAGGACGCCGGTGCGGCGGTCTGGTCGGCGCTGCGGGAGCCGCAGCCGGTGACGGCCAGGGCGGCGACGACGACGAGGGTGGCGATGATCCGGACCGGTCGCATGGTGACTCCCCCCAAACAAGCACGACCCCGAGTGTCCAGGACCCAGCCTAGGCTGGGCCGGTCACAGCAGGGCCACCGATGGGCGTCGCGGCATGCGCGAACCGGCCTCTGTTCGGTCGCGACGCTTCTTCCAGCCAAGCACGTTGCCCACGCCCGTGGTCGCAAGGACTCGGGCCTTCGGGAGCTCAGGGCGCGTACTTGGCGATCCCGCAGGTTGCACACCGGCCTGTCACACGGGTGGATCCGGTGGTCGGTAGCGGCCGTCCGATCCGAGGAGCCAGAAGCCCGGCCGATGCGGCGCGCGGAAGACGTCCTCGAGAGCGGGGAACCGGTCGGTGAGGAGGCCGAGAGTCTGCGGCATGAATGTTGCCGAGTCCCTGACCTCGGCCTCGGTTTCGTCGCCGGCGAACAGATAGAAGCAGCTGGCGCCTGGCTCCCAGGCGACGACGTTCGGCGCTTGGTCGCGCTCGATGACCCGCCTGGATGCCGCGGCTTGTTCATCGGGTCGGTACCCGAGCACCTCGGGATCCTCCTCGATGGCGATGATGTGTCGCGCCTCGAACTCAACCCGGGCACCGATGGCAAGGTCGATGATCGTCGGGACGTTCGCCAGGACACCGGAGAAGCGCGGCGATTCGGCCTTCGTGATCGTGACCTACATCCGCTCGCTGCGACCGTCGGGTGTTTCGAAAGCGAGTTTCACGTCCTCACCGATGACGAGGCGATCACGCCGCTCGCGCGACGGGATGAAGAAGCTTCGGGGGTGTTCCCGGTTCAGCTTCTCGCCGTCGGCGAGTGTCCACGGCTCCGTCCCGCCCATCAATCTCGCCTCTCCCCATTGCTGAAGGTGCTCGCCGCAGGCTCACCCTCACGTGAGGAGCTTCATGGCCTGGTCCCAGGCGGCGTAGCCGTCGCCGAGCTCCTCGGACTCCATGCCCCACCTGATGGTCACGGTACGGCCGTGGTGCAACCACAGCTTGTAGGTCTTGGGGAACCGGCGGGTCCGGCGGCAGTCGGCGACCTCCTCGTAGGCGATGAAGCGGTTCCTCCGCGCGGTGGCCAGCTCCTCGGGACGGGCGGACGTGGCCATGGCCTGCAGCCGCCGCTTTGCCGTGCGCATCTTCAACCGGCCGACACCGGGCACCAGCAGCAGGCCGGTGCTGAGGATCAGCATGTCGCTGCGGCGGCCGTCGGCCACCAGGTTGACAATCCCCCCGAGGATCTCGGCGCCGACCGCGGTCGCCCTGGTCTCCCTGGCCACCGCACGGGACGGATCGACGCCGGCGCGGTGCAGCCAGTCGCGCACGGCGGCCACGTTGCCGGCGACCACGCCGTCGGCGACCCGGTCCGCCACGACCAGCTCCCCGGCACGGTCCACCAGCGTGACCGGCGCTTCCCACGAGTGCCGCCACCACGCCGCGCCCGCCGCGACCAGCGCCACCTCGATCGCGGCCGTGACGTACTGGCGGAAGCCCTCGGCGACGGCGTCCTGGTCACCCTGGGCCGCCGGCGGGAACAGGGCGCGCTGGAGCTCGCCTGCGCGCCCCCTCTCGACCAGGTCGAGCACCGTGTGCAGCCCAGCGCCGCGGGTGCCGGCGACGCGGTCGGCGGCCCGGTAGAGGACGTCCGCCTCGCGCTGGCGCATCGTCTGCGCCGCCGCCGCGGTGTACTGCTCGAACGGCATACGGAAGCGGCCACCCAGGTCGAACGTCTCCGACTCCAGCTGCGCCACCGCGGTCTCGAAGTCGTCGACCAGCACGCTCGCGGGCCGCCGGTCACCCGCCACCGGCGGCTCGGACTCCGCGGCGATCATGGCCAGCCGCTGTGCGATGGGCGGGTGCGAGTCCCAGCGGGATCCCCGCTCGGGCCCGCTCTCGGCCCGGATCGCGGCCAGCTCAGCGGCGCGGGCCGACAGCAGCATCGGGAAGCTGGCCAGCACGTCGGACGGGGCGACACCGGTGTCCAGGCCCCACGCGACGTAGCGGTCGAGGTAGAAGGCCCAGGCCGCGGAGACGGCCGGCAGGTGGCGCAGGACGCTGCCCATGGCCTGGCGGCCGGCGACCCGAACGGCGGCGCGGTCCGCCTCCAGCTCCTGTCGACGCCTGACCGCCAGCGACACCAGCAGGTACAACTGCCGGTACAGCCGCAGCATCCCACCCGCGAGGCTGCCGGGACCGACCCGTACGATCGTCTGGTCGATCGTGTCCATCCCCCGGTAGGTCAACATCCCCAGCCGCGTGTGCCGCTGCGAGTAGTGGCCCAGCTCATGGGCGAGGACGGCGCAGACCTGATCCACCGTGAACGCCTGGAGCAGCGGCACGCCGACATACAGGTGCCGGCGGCCCCGGCGCAGACCGAGCAGCTTGGCATCCTCCCGCACCGCCGCGTTGGCCTCGGGGACCAGCCGGATGTCGTCGGGCGCGCGCGTTCCCATGGCCGCGGCGATGGCTCGAACCTGCGCCCAGAGCCCGGGCGCGCGCTCCGGGCCGAGCGGCAGGCCGACCGGCGGCGTCGGCCCGGCTCGCAGCACCTTCCAGGTCGCCACGAGAATCGCGAACGGCACCGCCAGGGTGACCCAGACCGCCTTGCCGGCAATCACGCCGGGCGCGTACTCGATCGCCAGCAGCGACAGCGCGCCAAGCAGCACGACAGCCACAAGCGCGTAGAGGTAGAAGCCGAGCAGCATCGCGACCGACAGGGCCGCGCGGATCGTCGTGACCATGACACCGACCTCGGGGGAAGGAGGAGCCAGTGAACGGGATGTTCGCCCCGCCGGTGTGGTACAGGACGCGGGTGCAAGCGTCAAAGCGCAGTCTTACCGATATTCCCGTCCTGAATGAAGGCGCGACCCACCCACCTGTAGCTCAGCCTCGCCGCGCTGTCGCCCGTCCCAGGTTGGTGAGGTTGGACGCGGTCGCCTCATCGGCCGGCAGGAAGGCCTCCAGTCGCAGCTCGGCGACGGTGACGTCCACGGCGGTCCCAAAGTGGGTCAGAGTGGTCAGCAGCTGGAGTTCGCCGTCCCCGCAGGAGAGACGTAGGGGAACCGCGAAGCCCAGATGATCTGGCCCCAGGTGCCGCGGGCGCTCGGGGACCAGGTCCTCGAGCTCGGTGACCAGCGCCGCAAGCCGGTCGTCGGGGTTGCGCATGGCTTCCTGGCGCAGCGCGTCGATGACATGCCAGGCCCACTGGTCCAGGTTGAGGATCCGTGGCGCCATGCCGTGGGGGTGCAGCAGCATGCGAGGGACGTTGACCGGCGGCTTGCGCAGCTGCGCCGCCACGCCGCCGGTCAACACCCAGAACGCGTCGTTGGCCGCCACGAGGTCGCCGTGCCGGTCGACGATCACCATAGGCAGGGGCGTAGCCCGCCGTGAGGAGGAGGGTGTTGCGTTCGCGAAGGGGCACCTCCAGCGCCTCGGCCAGGCGCACGACCATGACCCTGCCCGGGACCGAGCGACCGCTCTCGATGAAGCTGACGTGCCGTTGCGTGGTGCCGGCGCGCAGAGCGAGCTCCAGTTGGCTGACGCGACGGCGTCGGCGCCACGCACGCAGGGCACGGGCGAACTCGCTCTGCTCCGACTCACCGGCCACGCGACCGTGTCTAGCACGCCGGGACCCGATCCGCCATTCCCCGCAGGGAATTGCCGCGCGCGCGGTGGTCACTACGATGCGGTCATGGACGGGAGCATTCGGTTCGGCGTGCTGCTGCCGACGGGGAAGGCCCAGTGGGGCGAGGGCACCGATCCCCGCGAGTTGATCGACTTCGCGGTCCGCGCCGAGGCGTTGGGCTACGCCTCGGTGTGGGCCAACGACTCGGTGCTGAGCCCGCGCATCGAGACGCTGGTCATGCTGGCCGCGGTGGCGCCGCTGACCACCCGCGTGACGCTGGGCACCGCGACGCTGCTGCCGGTGCTGCGCCGGCCGGTGCAGGCGGCGCAGGCGCTCGCCTCCCTCGACCTGCTGACCGGAGGCCGGCTGGCGGTCGGCGTTGGCGCCGGCTTCCCCGGCCGCTTCGGCGTGCCGCTACACACGCTTTCCGAGGTTCCCTGGCCCGGGCGGTTCGCCCGGCTGGACGACACCGTCGCCCTGTGGCGCCAGCTGTGGGCCAGCCAGGCCCCGACCTCGTTCCACGGCAAGGTCCTGCACTTCGACGAACTGCCGCGGGGCTTGGCGCCGTACCGGCCGGCGGGCCCGCCCATCCTGCTCGGCGGCGCGACGCCGGCGGCGCTCGCCCGCACGGGCCGGCTGTACGACGGCTGGCTGCCCTACCCGCCGGACCCGGCAGACTACCGGACGGGCCTGCTGGCGGTGCGCCAAGCGGCCGCCGACACTGGCCGCGACCCCTCGGCGATCACCCCGGCGCTGTTCGTGACGGTCCTGATCAGCGACGAGGTCGACGGCGGCCGCCGCGCCCTGGACGAGTACAGCAGGGCCAACTACGGCCTGACGCTGGACGCCCTCCAGAGCGTCCAGGCGGTGATCGCCGGTCCGCCCGCCCGGGTCGCCTCCCGGCTCGGCCGCTACATCGCCGCAGGGGCCAGCCACATCGTGTGCCGCATCGGCGCCCTCGATCTCACCTCGCAGCTGGACCAGCTCGAGCGGATCGCGGAGCTCATTGGTATGCCGGGCTCGACCGCGTGATCGAGCACTGGTCGGGCCGAGCAGCCCGCCGGCTGTTGCCCGCCCGCGTCGTGTCCACTTCGTGCTGGCGTTGGCGCTGTAGGGCCACGGACGCCCGGGCATGTCTCCACCGGGCGGGAGGATAGCCCCGAGGCATCGGTACGGGAGACCCCGAGAGCAACAAGGAGAGACCGATGACAGAGCATCCCTATGACATCGAGATCACCCGCGTCGTCGACGCGCCGCCCGAGCGCGTCTACCAGGCCTTCACCGATCCCGACCAGTTCGCCCGGTGGTACGGCCCGGTCGGGTTCCCGGTCCACCGCGACACCGTGGAGGTCGACGCCCGGGTCGGCGGGCGGCAGCGGTTCGAGATGGTGGGCGAGGCCGACCCGTCGATGCGGACAGGGTTCGACGGCCGCTTCGACGAGGTCGTCCAGAACCAGCTGCTCTCGAGTCGCGGGGCGTGGGAGGGGATTCCTGGTCAGGCTGGCGCCTGGCCGTCGAACCTGCGGGTGGAGTTCCACGACGACGACGGGAGGACCCGGCTGGTGGTGCGCGAGGGCCCTCACCCGCCCGGAACTGCCGACCTGGGCCGCCAGGCCTGGGAGATGATGCTCCCCAAGCTGGAGTCCGTGCTTAGCGGCTGAGCGACTGGTGAACGACGGACCGACCCCAGAGCAGGTCCGTACGCATCCGTCGCCACAACTCGAAGACAGGACAGCCTGGGTGCCGACCGCGTGCAAGTGCCGGCCGCCAGGTCATGGGTCCTTGGTCTGCCTGCCCGCGGCCAGTTCGGCCAGCGCCTCCCGGTCGAGCAGGGTTTCAGGGACCACCGCGACGCGGCAGGCGGTCACGGCCCGCAGGGTCGCGGTGCGCTTGCCGGTGGGTGTTTCCCGTCCCTGGCGGCGGGTGAAGGTGAGTCCCTCGACCGCTCGCAGCCGCGGTTCGACCTGGTGGAACCGCTCGACGGGCAGTTCGGCTACGACCCGCGCCACCGTGGGTGGGATCGGCCGGTCGAGCTTGTCGGCGATCCGGACGGGGTTGACCCCGAGGATGGCAGCCAGCGTGGCAACTAGCGCAGACCGGTCATGGACCCGCGCAGGTATCACCGCGATGGCCATGACGTCATGGGTAAGGACTGCCATCTCTCCCAGAATCGCGCCCGGCCCCACCTCGGTCACGGCGTGCCCGTCCACCTCGACCGCCACAACGCCTTCGAACAGCAAGAACAGCTCGGTGCCCGTGGCACCCTGCTCGGTCAGGATTGCGCCCGGCTTGAGCTTGCGGAAGGTCGGACTTGCATCGATGACCAGGCGAGACAGCCGGCGCTCGAGCGCTGTCTCGACGGCGGTCACCTGCGCCGGGGATTCCTCATCCCCCCATGGCGTGTGCCGGCCGAACGCGCCCCGCCGCCAGCGGTTGAAGTCGATCAGCCCGGTCTTGGCGACCAACTGGCCCTGGTCGTTGTAGATCCAGTGGCGCGGAAAGGGGCTCGCGCCGACGACCTCATACTGGGAGGACCCGTCGGCGTGGATCGTGAGGGCCAGTGTTGACCAAGCCGTGGGCGCGGCGAGCTGCACAAACGGGGCGCGGCGGACGCGGCGGGGCATCGGTGCCCCGGTCCGTCCCCCGGCGGTCTGCACGAAGCGGACCCAGGTGGGGCCCACCTCTGGGGCGGGGCGCAGGTCCGGGAAGGCAACGGCAGGAAACAGGACTTGTCTAGGGCCGGCGCGTAGGGTGGTCCGGCCGATGTGACCCTGACCGAGCTGACCATATCTTCTGATCTGGCCGCCTTCGACATCGATCCAGGCCCGCAGCTCGTTCGCGAGTCTGATCGCGTCGGCGGCGATGAGGTCGTCGAGATTGTCGAGCCGGTCGGGTGGCGGCAGGTCCCAGTGGCTGACCCCCAAGTCGGCGGCTAGCTTGCCCATGCCCTCCATCGCATCCCTGGGGATCCAGGACAGTGCTGTCACGCTGGACTCGACCCGCGTCATCCAGGCCCCCCGCCTCGGCAAGCGTCACATTCCACGCTGGCACACCGATGTATGAGTTGTCACCTTCGACCTGGGCCCGGACCATAGCGGAGGGGCCCGGGACCACGGTTCCGGGCCCCTTCTGCGTGCCGGTAAGGATGGGGTCGGCAACGGTCGTGGCCGCGTCCTTGCCCATGCCGTGGAGGACGTGGCTGTAGGTCTGGAGGGTGAAGGCCGCCGGAATGACTACCAATGCAAGCTAAGGTGGACTCAAAGAGGGTGACCGGTCGGCGCGGGTCAGTTCGATCCGCTGAGTGAGGGTGAACCTCCAGGGCCAGCGCCAGGGCGTTACGTTCACCACTCCGAGGAGGGAACCGCGCGTGTGGTCGACCGGATCGGGGATGTGCGCATGGCGTGGTCCGAATGGGTGTGGTCGGACGCCGGGCCGGAAGTCCCAGATGAGAGCTCGGGCGCCTGGGCGGAGGACGCGGCCGATCTCGGCCAGGCCGGCCGTCGGGTCGGCCCAGTGGTGCATCGACAGGGTGCTGACGACCAGGTCGAAGGATCGGTCGGGGAACGCCAGCGCGGCGACGTTGCCGACTAGGAACGATGGCCGGCGCTGGTCGGCGTTGCCCGGACGGTTGGCGTTGGCTTGGGCGCGGGCGATCATGGCCGGGTCCAGGTCGAGGCCGGTCACCTCCAGACCGTGGTGGCGGGCGAGTCGGATCGAGAGGTGGCCGGGTCCGCATCCGACCTCGAGGACCTGGGCGCCACCGGGGGCGACGCTGGCAACGTCGGCGGCGATGCGCTTGATGAGCGGGCTGAGCAGGAGTCGGCTCAGGGTGTCGTAGCGGGCGGCGTGGCCGACGAGGATGCCTCCTGACACCTGGTGGCCTCGGGTGGCATGGCGGCCATGTCGCAGGACGGCGACGGCCGCGGCGGCCGCGCCGATCAGGACCGCCAAGGTTCGAGGTCGGACCATGACACCTCCACTGGGGTATGCCAAAGCGCTGCTGGGGACAGCCGAACAGGAGCTGCGGTTACGGTATGAGGAGCGGGCGCTTCCGGTGTTGTTTGCGTTGCCCGTATCGGGTCATGCCGCGGGGCTTGTAGATGGCCAGCGTGGCGGCCGCCAGCAGGAGCAGGAGGGCGGCCGCGGCGTGCAGCGCTGGCGATGGGTCCCTTGGCCCGTGAAGGTCACTACTGGGCAAGGGCGTTTCCGCCGCGACGTCGGCCAGGTAGGCGAGGGTCTGCATGTAGAGCAGCAAGACGATGGTGGCGACGAGGTTGATGGCGAGTTTGAACAGGACCCAGTAGTGGCGGAACAGGCCCCAGGTGCTGCCCAGGGAGGAGATGAGCCCGGTGAGCAGTGAGGCCAGGCTCAAGGGGACGAGGACCGCCCAGCCGGTCGGCTCCATCACCAGGTAGGCGCCCCGGACGGTCTGGGGATCCTGGCTGGTGAGCCCGGTGACGCTGAGGGTGAGGAAGGCAATGACCGCGCCGAGCCAGCCGACGGAGGCGGTGACGTGGGCGGTGAGGGCGAGCTTGCGGGGCGAGGGCGATGATCCCGGACGCCTTCACCCAGCGTGGCGTCCCCGCAGCCACACCACGGTCAGAACTTGCATCTCGCTCGGGTGAGGGGGGTGGATCGGCCATGGGCAGGTCCTCTGTCGCCAGGAAGGGGTGAACATCCTCCACGGTGATCGAGACACTATGTCTCTGTCAAGTCAGAGTGTCGCACTACCGTCATCGCGTATAGTGGTCTGGTGCCGAGGCTGTGGGACGAGACGATCGAGGCGCACCGCGCGGCGGTGCGCGACGCCACTCTGGACACCACCGCGGCCCTGGTGGCCCACCATGGGCTGGCGTCGGTGACGATGTCCCAGATCGCCGAGCAGACCGGCATCGGCCGGGCGACGCTGTACAAGTACTTTCCGGACGTGGAAGCGATCCTGGTCGCCTGGCACGAACGCCAGATCGCCGGCCACCTGGAACAACTCGCCCAAGTCCGGGACCGGCCTGAGCACGCTGGCGCGCGGCTCAAGGCGGTGCTGGAGGCCTACGCACTGATTGTCCACGAGCATCACGGCAGCGACCTGGCCGCGCTGCTGCATCGCGGGGCCCACGTCGCCCGGGCCCAAGAGCAACTCCGCAACTTCGTCCGGGACCTGGTGCGGGAGGGCGCAGCCAGCGGCCAAGTCCGCGACGACGTCGCCCCAGAGGAGCTGGCAAGCTACTGCCTCCATGCCGTCGCGGCAGCTCGCCACCTGCCCTCCAGGGCCGCGGTCCGCCGGCTGGTCGGGATCGTCCTGGCTGGCCTCCAGCCCCCACGCTAAGTCATTGTGATGGCACAGCCGGAGACCCACCAGCTCCTCCGACGAGACCGCCTGGGGGCCGACCTACTGGCCTCCCAGCCGCAGTGCCGCAACCTGTTCGGGGAACTCGCCGCCGACCTCGAGCTCGCCGGCGGGGGATGGCCGCGGCCGCCCATCGCCCTGGCGCCCCACCCCGTCACCGCCGCGATCGGCGTCGCCCTGCCGCCGGCGGCCGCCCGAGGCTACCGACGATGACGCCCGCCCACACCCCCACCCCACCGGCCGGGCGGTCGCTGCGCGCACCGGTGCTGTGGGGCATCGTCTGGGGCGTCATCCAGGCCGCGGCACCGCTCGGCTTCTGGTGGCTTGCTCCAGCGACGGTCTATGCCCTCTCGTTGGCCCTGATCGCGGCGGTCTACATCGGCTTCGCGGTGGCTGACGGACGCCCCAGGGTCTTCGCCGTCGAGGCCGGGGTCGCCGCGGCCTTTGTGGTGGTCGCCGCCGCCGGCGTCACCGGACCGGCATGGCTGCTGGTGGTTGGCCTCACCGGCCACGGGTTCAAGGACCTCTGGCAGCACCGCCGCCACTTTGTGGCCAACACTCGCTGGTGGCCGCCGTTCTGCCTGGTCGTCGACTGGGTCGCCGCCGCCCTCCTGGTGGTGCTGATCGGCGTCGGCGTCGACTTCCACCACTAGCACGACGACGACCGACGAGCGCGCCGCCACGCTTGCGCCCGGACCGTTCCTCAGAGCGTGGTTCTTACCTTTGACCGATTGTTGAGGCATCGTGTCGGCGGATGGCGGGTCAGATCCAGCCTTGCTCCCAGGCGCGGTGGGCGGCCGCGTGCCGGGAGCTGACCCCCAGCTTGGACATGGCCGCCGACAGGTAGTTGCGGACCGTCCCGGGCGCCAGGTGGACCTGCGCGGCAATCTCGTTGACCGAGGCCCCGGTCCGAGCTGCCCGCAGCACCTGCAGCTCCCGCTCGGTCAGCGGGCAGTCGTCCTCGGTCAAAGCCGACGCGGCGATGTCGGGGTCGACGTAGCGTCGGCCCGAGGCGATGTCGCGGAGGATCTCGGCCAGCCTGGCCGCCGGGGTGGTCTTGGGCACAAAGCCGCTGACGCCGGCCGACAGGGCGCGGCGCAGCACTCCCGGCCTGGCGTGCCGGGTGACCATGACGATCTGGGTGGGCAGCTCCGCCCGGATCTGCTCGGCGGCGGCCAGGCCGTCGGCCGGCGGCATCTCCAGGTCCAGCAGCGCGATGTCGGGGCGATGCTGGCGGGCCAGCCGTACCGCATCGGTGGAGGTGGCCGCCTGGGCCACGACGGTGAGGTCCTCCTCCAGCTCGAGCAGGGCGGCCAGGGCGCCCCTGAGCAGGTCCTCGTCGTCGGCCAACAGCAGCCGGATCATCCCGGCTCCGGGGCCGCGCCGGCGTTCAGTGGCAGCGACACCGCGACGACGAAGCGGTCGCCGTCGTGCTCCCGGGTCAGCGTGCCTCCCACCGCCGCCAGCCGCTCCGCGAGCATGTCCAGTCCGGTACCGCTCGAGGCGCTGGGCCCCGCAACGGCGCCGTCGTTGCGGACCCGCAGCCGCGCCATGCCGGCCTCGACGCGGTAGTCGACGTCGGTGCGTCGCGCCTGGCTGTGGCGCAGCACATTGGTGGTGGCCTCTCGCATCATCAGCCCCAGCAGGTTCCGGCTGGTCTCCGAGAGCCGGTCGGTGTTGGCGGCGGGGTCTACCTGCAGTCGGGCGTCGATCCCGGCCGCGGCCAGGACCTTGGTCGCGTTGGCGATCTCCTCGTCCAGGGACGTGCGGCGGTAGCCCTGCACGACCGCACGGGTGTCTTGCAGCGCCTCGGTGGACAGCCGCTGCACCTCGCGCATCTCCGCGGCAGCCCGCGCCGGATCGGCTTCTGCAAGCCGCGCCGCCAGCTCGCTCTTGAGCGCGATCACCTGCAGGTGGTGGCCCTGGATGTCGTGCAGGTCGGCGGCGAAGCGCAGGCGCTCGTCGGCGACGGCCAGCTCCGCGGACAGCCGCCGGGCCCGCTCCAGCCGTGCCGCCACCTCCCAGCCCCACAGCAGGCCCAGCAGGGTGGCCGCGGTGATGGCCAGCAGCGCCGGCGGCAGCAGCACCGCCCCGAGCCATCCGTCGGCGCCCCTCGACCCGGCCGCCCAGGCGGTCCCGCCCAGCATTGCCGCGGCGGCCGCCGCGACGGCCAGCAGCACCCTCCGACGCGACGGTGGCAGGAACGTCGCGACCACCGCCAGCATCGTCGCAGGTGCCACCGACCAGACCCCGTCGTCGGCGAGCAGCAGCAGGATCCCACCCAGCACGGCCGCGCCGCCGCTGCCGGCAAGCACCCACCCCACCGGCGGCCCGACCGGCTGGCCGTCAGGTGGCACGCCGGTCAGCCGGCGGCTGAGCAGGACCACGCTGGCGACCGTGGTGACGGCCAGGGCGACCACGCAGGCGACGGCGGCCCAGACCGGCAGCGCCGCGGTCAGGATCCGGCGCCCGAGGAGGACGACCAGGACGAACGCGGTGGTCCCGGCCAGGCTCCACCACGTGTAACGACGGAAGCTCACCAGCCCCGTCCCACCGTCGCTCGCAAGGTCACGCACGCAGCCATTGTCGCAGCAGGCGGGCCCGGCACGACCACGACCGCCTGCCGCCGGCGCTCGGATGACGGATGTCACCCGACCCCATGACAGACCCACGCGCACACGTGCGGCTTCGGCACTACCGGCGGCTGCCCGCGTGCCCCAGCCTGGACGCCGGCAGATACCCCACCCCAGTACCGAAGGAGAACACATGCAGACGGCAGACAAGGTCCGCGCACCGGGGGCACAGACCGGCAGCGGGCACACCGCCCACGCGGCCGGAGGGCACGGCAGGTGGCGGTTCCTCCGCCACTACCTGGAGATGGTCGCCGCGATGTTCGTCGGGATGGTGGCCCTGGGCGCGGCGGGCCGAGGTGTCCTGGCGCTGGCAGGACTGCAATTCCCAGCGCAGTACCCGGAGCTGGCGGCCCTGGAGATGGCCGTCACCATGTCGGTCGGGATGGCCGCCTGGATGCGCCACCGCGGGCACGGCTGGGCGAGCACGCTCGAGATGGCAGGCGCCATGTTCACGCCCGCCGTCGCGCTGTTCCCGCTGCTGTGGCTGGGCCTCATCGCGAGCGACACCCTGCTCCTCCTCGAGCACCTCGCGATGTTCCCGCTCATGTACCTCGTCATGCTCCGCCGTCGCGCCGAGTACGGAGGCTCCTCCCATGGCTAGCATCGCCCGCCGACCATGGACCGACCGGCTCAAGGCCCGCTGGCCGACCGCGCTGGCCCTGGGGCTGTCGGCCCTGACCTTCGGCGGCACCGAGTCGGACGAGGCGGTGGCCTCCTTCTCGGGGGTTCTCCTGCTCCTGCCACTGCTGTACCTGGTGGTGGCCAAGTTGCGGCGGCGCGAGGCGTCGTGGCCAGGGCTGGTGGTCGGGATCGCGTCGGTCCTGGCCCTGCGGATGCTGGACGTGGTCGAGCCGGCCGCGGTCTTCTCCGCCGTGGCGCTGGTCGTGCTGGTCTGGGGCGCTGTCGACGGGCGGCTGCGCCGGCCCGACCCGTTCAGGGTCCAGGCGCTTGGGATGCTGGGGTTTGGCGCGCTCGCGCTGGCCGGGCTCGTGATGGATCCGAACCTGGGCCGCTACGCGGTGGCGGCCGGCTGGTTCCTGCACGGCGTCAGCCCTCGGTGAGGACGGCGCCGAGGATCGGCTGTCCGCACAAGGATCCGAACAGGTCACTGGTCCTTGGCGCTTGCCTTTCTTGCCTGGCCGGTACCTCAGTGGCAGGGTGCTCAGTCCAGGCCGAACATCAGCAGAGGGTTGTCACTCCCAGAAGGGAGCCGGTCAGGCCCTCGACAGGTCACGGTTCCTCGAACACCAGTGAGCAAGCAGCTGTTGGCGGATGCCTGGATGCTGGACGACCAGGAGGGTGAGCATGCAGCACCACGCCCAACCCGACCCACGAGCCACCGAGGCGTTCCCGACTGACCCCTCCGGGCTGCCCGAGGCCGGCCGGCCGCAGCTGCTGGAGCTGGCCCCTGGCGACACCTTGGACCTGCGGGTCGGGCCGGTGGCCAAACGGCTCGGCGACACGACCGTGCGGATGCTGGGCTACAACGGCTCCATCCCTGGCCCGACGCTCAAGGTCCAGCAGGGCAGCGAGATCGTCGTCCACGTCGTCAACGAGGGCGACCTGGACACGACCGTGCACTGGCACGGGCTGCGGCTGGAGAACAAGTACGACGGGGTGCCGCATGAGACCCAGGCACCGATTCCCGTCGGCGGGGAGTTCACCTATCGCATCCAGTTCCCGGATGCCGGGCTGTACTGGTACCACCCCCACATCCGCGAGGACTACACCCAGGAGCTGGGCCTGTACGCCAACATCCTGGTTGAGCCGGCCGAGCCCGACTACTGGCCGCCGGCCGACCGAGACCTGATCCTGACCGTGGACGACCTGCTGGTGGAGGAGGGCAAGGTCGCCCCGTTCAGCCCCGTCGAGACCAGTTATGCGGCCATGGGGCGCTTCGGCAACGTCTTTCTCACCAGCGGCGACCCTGACCTCCAGCTGGAGGCACGCGTGGGTGAGGTGGTGCGGCTGTGGCTGACCAACACGGCCAACACCCGGGTGTTCAACCTGACGGTGCCGGGGGCAAGAGTGAAGCTGGTCGGCGGGGACAGCGGCCGAGTCGAACACCAGGAGTTCGTCGAGTCGCTGGTGCTGGCCCCCTCGGAACGGGCCATCGTGGACGTGCTGGTCCAGCAGCCCGGCGAGCTGCACCTGGAGCACCACACCCCCGACCGGACCTACCAGCTCGCCACCGTGACCGTGGCCGAGGGCCAGGCGGCGCCGTCGCCGGCGGCCCAGGCGTTCGAGGTCCTGCGCCGCGCTCCGGAGCTGGAGGCCGAGCGCCAGCAGCTGGACCGCTGGCTGGCTGCCCCGCCGGACAAGGTCCTGGCCCTGGTCGCCCAGATGGACGACCCGGCCGCCATGCCCGAGGGCGCGGGCCCGGTCACCTATGCCTGCCCGATGCACCCGGAGGTCACCAGCACCGAGCCCGGCCGGTGTCCCAAGTGCGGCATGAAGCTGCTCGCCACTCAGGCCCCCGCACCAGTCACCTACGCCTGCCCGATGCATCCCGAGGTGGTCAGCGACCAGCCGGGCCGCTGCCCCAAGTGCGGGATGAAGCTGCTCGCGGCCACGCCCGGCACCCAGGCGCCCGCCGGCATGGACCACGAGGCGATGGACCACGCCGGCATGGACCACGGCGAGATGGACCACGGGGCCATGGGCCACGGTGGCGCCGACGGCATCGAGTGGGAAGACGACATGGTCGAGGTCAACCGCCTCACCACCACCGCCACCATGCACTGGCGGTTCCTGGACCGGACCAGCGGGGCCGACAGCCCGGCCATCGACTGGCACTTCACCGTCGGCGACCGGGTCAAGATCCGGCTGGTGAATGAGATGGACTCCGACCATCCCATGCACCATCCCTTCCACCTGCACGGGGCGGGCCGGTTCCTGGTGCTTTCCCGCGACGGGGTGGTCGAGCCCAACCTTGTGTGGAAGGACACGGTGCTGGTCCGCACCGGCCAGGTCGTGGACATCTTGTTCGACGTCAGCAATCCCGGGTTGTGGATGGCCCATTGCCACATCGCCGAGCACATGCAGAGCGGCATGATGTTCAGCTTCAACGTCGCCCGCGAGCGGGAGGTGGCCGGATGACCGCCCCCCAAGGCGAGGTCCCACGCGACCCGGCGGACGACCGGCTGGTGGACGTGGTGGTGGCTGGGGGCAGCCAGGCTGGGCTGGCCATGGCCTGGCACCTTCAGCGCCAGGGCCTGGCCTTTGTGGTCCTGGAGGCCGGCCCCGACGTCGGCCACGTGTGGCGGTCCCGCTGGGACACCCTCAAGCTGTTCACCCCGGCCCAGTACGACGCCCTGCCCGGCATGGCGTTCCCGGCCTCGGCCGACACCTACCCGACCAAGGACCCGGTGGCCGACTACCTCCAGGCCTATGTCACGGCCTTCGATCTGCCGGTTCGACTGAACGCTCGCGTCACTCGGCTCAGCAAGACCGACGACGGGTTCGAGGTCCAGACGGCCGACAACACCTTCCAGGCCCGACAGGTGGTGGTGGCCACCGGACCGTTCCAGGTTCCCTTTGTCCCCCCGATGGCCAGCAAGCTGGACTCCTCGGTGGCCCAGGTCCACAGCGCCGACTACCGCAACCCCCAGGCCCTCCCCGACGGGGCGGTGCTGGTCGTCGGGGGCGGCAACTCGGGGTTCCAGATCGCCGAGGAGCTGGCTGCCACCCGCCAGGTCGACCTGTCGATCGCCACCAGATATCCGATGCTGCCCCAGCGGCTGGGGGGCCGGGACCTGTTCTGGTGGCTGACCCGGCTGGGCCTGCTGCGGGTCACGGTCACCTCCCGGCCGGGCCGGCGCATGAGCCGCCGGGACTTCGTCATCGGGACCAACCGGCGTCGGCTGGAGGGCAAGGGGGTCCGGTTCCGGCCGCGGCTGGTCGACGCGGAGGGCCGCACCGTCCGCTTCGCCGACCACAGCCTCCTGGAGGACGTCGGGGTGGTGGTGTGGGCGACCGGCTACCGCCCCGACTACGCCTGGCTCCACATTCCTGGGGTGGTGCGGGAAGGCCATGTCATGCACCGCCGCGGCGTCACCGAGGTGCCGGGCCTGTATTTCCTGGGGCTGTCGTGGCAGCACACCCGCGGGTCGGCCCTGCTCGGCTTCGTCAACGACGACGCCACCTACCTGGCCGACCAAATCCAGGTTCACCGCCGAGCCGCCGTGTCGGGCACGATCCCCGCCACCAAGGAGCCATCGAGCTAGCAGGGCTCCTGGCCAATACTGTCGCCGCCTCCAGCAGCCCAGGCCCGGATGGAAGGGAATGAGGGCAACCCAGGAACCAAAGACGATCGTGTTCGTGCTGTTTCCAGACAGCACGCTGGTGGACACCGTTGGACGGCTGCGTCGCCGACTCCTAACGGAGGGTTGCCTTGACTGAGATCGCTCTGTTCCTCTATGACGGCATGACCGCACTCGACGCAGTCGGCCCCTACGAGGTTCTCGCTCGACTGCCCGACGCAGAGATCAAGTTCGTCGCCTCGACACCGGGGCCAAAGAAGACCGACGTCGGACTGGTTCTGACCGCCGACTCCTCGCTCGACGAAGTCCCAGCGCCGGACATCATCGTCATCCCCGGCTCGGGGAAGGTGCCGTTCTTGGAGGATCCCGCGGCGGTCGAGTGGGTACGCCGCGCACACGAGACGTCGAAGTGGACAACCTCTGTCTGCACGGGATCGATGCTGCTCGGCGCGGCCGGAATCCTGCAGGGCAAACGCGCGACCAGCCACTGGGCCGTTCGCGACTATCTGCGCAACTTCGGCGCTGAGCCGGTCGCAGAGCGCGTGGTGATCGAGGGCAAGGTCATCACTGCTGGCGGCGTCTCAGCCGGGATCGACATGGCCTTGACCCTGGCGGCCCGCGAGGCGGGCGAGGACGAGGCCCGGGCGCTGCAGCTCGTCATTGAGTACGACCCCCAGCCACCCTACGACTCGGGATCGCTGGAGAAGGCCGAACCGGAGACCAAGCAGCGCGCAACCGAAGTGCTCACACGAGGCGTGGCGTAAGCCGCCCTGTCGGCCATGGCCGGTGTCATCCGACAGCGGTCGACCTGACCAGGGCTCCCACCCATCAGCGACGCCGCTCTACATCCGACCCCGAACCGGAAGGGCAGATGATGGCAACCCAGGAGCAGAAGACGGTGGCGTTCGTGCTCTATCCAGACCTTCGGCGACGTCCCCGACCCTGAGGTCATGCTCGTCCCCGGCGGTGGTGCGCCCACGATCAAGGCCATGGGCAACCCGACGATCGGCGACTACCTGCGCCAGGCCGCCGACACGGTGCCGGTGGTCGGGTCGGTCTGGTCGCCCGCCTCACCGACGAGCCGACCGCCCGGATGGTGCAGCTGGCGATCGAGTACGACCCCCACCCACCGTTCGGGGGCATCGACTGGGACCAGGTGAACCGGGACATCTACGAGCCGATGCTCGGCCCCATGGTCCAACAGCAGCTGGCCGACCGGCCCGAGCTGTTGGCCAAGCTGAGCGGCTGAGCCGACACGCGACATCCGGGATGGCTCCGGGGTGGCGCGGGGTCATGTCCGGTTGGAGGTCTCCTGGAGGGTCTGGAGGCGCTGGCGGTAGCAGGGCGAGCGCGAGCACGGCGACCAGCGCCCAGAACGGGCAGGGCCTCGTTTCTAGGGCCGGTCGGGCCGGCCCGGCCCGGGCGTCCAGGACTATGCTGGTTATACCCGAGGGGGGTATATTGAGGACGAGCGAGCAGGGAGGTGCCAGATGCCTGGGTACGCTGGTGACAAGGACCAGGTCCTCACCCGCCTGCGCCGGATCGAGGGCCAGGTACGGGGCCTGCAGCGGCTGGTCGACGAGGACGCCTACTGCATCGACGTGCTGACCCAGATCAGCGCCGTGGACAAGGCGCTCAAGGGTGTGGCCGTCAATCTGCTGGACGGGCACCTGCGCCACTGCGTACGTGACGGCATGGCGGCCGGTGGCCGCGACGCCGAGGCGATCGTGACCGAGGCCTCCGACGCCATCGCCCGGCTGGTGCGGGCCTGACCGGCCGCCGGGTATCCGACCGGCCATGAGGAGCGGCGAGATGGACCACGAGCACCACGGCGGCCACGGGGCCCAGGGTGGCGACCACAGCCCCACGACCGGCCAGCTGTCGCCGAACGAGCACCGCCAGCACGCTGAGCCGGACACCCACGGCGGGCCGGCCGGCGGCCACGAGGGGCACGGCGCCCGCGGGGACCATGCCGCCCAGTTCCGGGACCGGTTCTGGTGGAGCCTGCTCCTGACCGTCCCGGTGGTCGCCTACTCCGAGATGGTCCAGGAGTGGCTGGGCTTCACCTCACCCCAGTTCCCCGGCTCGCAGTGGGTCGCGCCCGTGCTGGGCACGGTGGTCTTCCTGTATGGCGGTCGGCCATTCCTGGAGGGCGGGCTGGCCGAGCTGCGCAGCCGCCAGCCGGGCATGATGCTGCTGATCTCCCTGGCCATCCTGGTCGCCTT
>Ga0081538_10001129_pt1 | contig 28267 bp, 27 predicted proteins | sample TabmetS5T2R1_FD_71022 | JGI IMG/M metagenome (GOLD analysis project Ga0081538, IMG submission 71022) | Tabebuia heterophylla rhizosphere microbial communities from the University of Puerto Rico - S5T2R1 | ecosystem: Host-associated > Plants > Roots > Rhizosphere ...
GACACCGTTCGCGACGCACCGCTTCGAGCTCGACGAGATGACCGAGGCGTACGACACGTTCAGCGACGCCGCGACGACCAACGCGTTGAAGGTCGTCCTCAGCGGCCACCCGGTCCATCTCCAGGCCGGAAAGGAAGTGGTTGGGGCCACCGCCTAGCACCTCCCTCGGCGGCACGACGTCGAGCGCGCCTCCGGACGCGCTCGACGTCATTCTTCGTGACGGCACGACCCTCCGGCTGCGCCCGCCGATGGCCGCCGACGGGCCGGGGCTCGTCACGTTCCTGGAAGGCCTGTCGCCCCAGAGCCTCTACTACCGCTTCCACGGGCACCCGTCGGTGAACGAGCGGCTCGTCGAGCCGTTCCTCGACCCGGACTGGCACGAGCGGGGTCACCTGATCGGCGAGCTCGGCGGGCAGGTGATCGCCCTCGCGAGCTACGTGCGTCTTCGTGACCCGGGCGTGGCAGAGGTCGCGTTCCTGGTCGCGGACGAGTACCAGCGCCGCGGGATCGGGACGCGGCTGCTCGAGCAGCTCGCGAGTCGCGCCGGAGCGGTCGGAGTCGAGCGCTTCGTCGCGATGGTGCTTCCGGAGAACCGCCAGATGCTCGGGGTCTTCGAGTCGGTCGGCTTCGAGAGCACCCGCACGCTGGACGGCGGCACCGTCGAGGTCGAGTTCAGGATCCAGCCGACCGAGAGCTACCTCGAACGTGTCGACGAGCGCGATCACGTCGCGACGGTCGCCTCGCTGGAGCCGTTCTTCGCGCCGGCGAGCGTCGCCGTGCTCGGCGCGTCGAAGCGCCGGGAGTCGATCGGCGGCCTGCTCTTCAGGAACATCATCGCGGGCGAGTTCCAGGGCGTCGCGTACCCGGTGAACCGGGACGGCGATGCGGTGGCGGGCGTCCGCGGCTACCGCTCCATGGACGAGCTCCCCGAGACACCCGATCTCGCCGTGGTCTGCCTGCCGGCGCAGCACGTGCTCACCGGAGTGGAGGACGCGCTGCGGCGCGGGACGAGCGCGATCTGCGTGATCTCCGCCGGGTTTGCCGAGGTCGGCGACGAGGGGCGCCGGCGGCAGGACGAGCTGCTGGCGCTCGTTCGGGCCCACGGCGGCCGGCTGATCGGGCCGAACTGCCTGGGCATCGCCGTCGCGGCGCCGCAGCTGAACGCGACGTTCGGGCCGCGCGCGCTTCCTCCCGGGCCCGTCGCGTTCTCCTCGCAGAGCGGCGCGCTCGGCCTGGCGCTGCTGGAGAAGGCCCAGGAGCGCGGAATCGGCCTCTCGGCGTTCGTCTCGATCGGCAACAAGGCCGATGTTTCGTCCAACGACCTGCTCGAGTACTGGGAGGACGATCCCGACACCGAGGTCGTCGCGCTCTACCTGGAGTCGTTCGGGAACCCGCGGCGGTTCGGGCGGATCGCCCGTCGTCTCGCCCGCACGAAGCCGATCCTGGCGATGAAGAGCGGCACGACCTCGACGGGTGCGCGGGCCGCGAGCTCCCACACCGCGGCGTTGGCGGGCTCCGAAGCGGCGGTGGAGGCACTCTTCCACCAGGCCGGCGTCATCCGGGCGACGACCCTCGGGGAGCTGATCGACGCGGCGGCCCTGTTCGCGACGCAGCCGCTCCCGGCGGGGAACCGAGTCGCCGTGATCACGAACGCAGGCGGGCTTGGCATCCTCTGCGCCGACGCGTGCGACGCGGCCGGCCTCGAGCTGCCGGCGCTCGCCCCGGAGACCGAGGAGGCCCTTCGGGCAGTCCTCCCAGTGGAGGCAAGCGTCGCCAACCCGGTCGACATGCTCGGCTCGGCGACCGGCGAGATCTACGAGCGCGTGCTCCCGATCGTGCAGGCCGACCCGGGCATCGACGCCGTCATCGTCCTCTTCGTACCGCCGGTCGTTGCCGGGGCCGACGAGGTTGCGGCCGCCGTCGGCCGCAGCGTCGGCTCGAACGGCAAGCCGGTCCTGACCTCGCTGATCGCCGAGGGCGACCTACCGCCGACCTCGGGCCTGACGAACTTCGCGTACCCGGAGTCGGCCGCCCACGCGCTGGGCCTCGCCGCCGCCAGAGCGGAGTGGCTGCGCCGTCCGGCCGGGTCCGTTCCGTCGCTCGAGGGCATGGACGCGGCCCGTGGTCGAGCCCTCGTTGAGGGGGCATTGGCGGACACGGAGGATCTCTGGCTTCGCCCGGACGAGGTGCGCGAGCTGCTCGAGGCCTACGGGATCCCGGTCGTGCCCGAGCGGATCGCTCGGAGTGTCGCGGACGCGGTCGAGGCCGCCGCGGAGCTCGGCTTTCCCGCTGTCGTCAAGAGCGCCGAGCCTGGTGCGCACAAAACCGAGACCGGCGGCATCGCCCTCGGCCTCGAGACCGAAGACGAGGTTCGCGAGGCAGTCGAGCGGATCCAAGCGCTGGTCCTCGTCCAGCCGATGCTGACGGGCAGCGCCGAGCTGCTCGCCGGCATCGTCCAAGACCCCGTCTTCGGCCCGCTGGTGGCGTTCGGGCCGGGAGGAGTGTTCGCGGAGCTGATCGGCCAGGCCGAGTTTCGCATCGCGCCGCTCACCGACGCCGACGCCGAGGAGCTCGTCACCGAGGGGAAAGCAGGCACGCTCGTGCGAGGCTTCCGCGGCAAGCCTCCAGCCGACGAGCAGGCGCTCATCGACCTCCTGCACCGGCTCTCGCGCCTCGGCGACGAGCTCCACGAGGTCGCGGAGCTCGACCTCAACCCGGTGATCGCCTCGCCGGACGGCTGCGTCGCCGTCGACGCCCGGGTCCGGGTGCGCCGCGTCGAAGACGCGCCCCGTACGAAGACCTGGTAGGCGCCCTAGGGGGCTTTTCCGCAGCGCGGTTCCGCGCCCGCCCCGATTCGCCCGCTGGCCCGCCGCGAAGATGCGGCCGAGATGAAGATCTTCGACCGCATCGTCTGCGGCATCGACGGGACGCCCGAGTCGCTTGAGGCGGCCCGTCAGGCCGAGCGCCTGCCTCCGTCCGGAGGAACGCTCCGGCTCGCCGCCGTCGAAGAGGTGCAGACGGCGGTGCACGCCGGGTACGCGATGAGCCACGTGCTCGAGCAGCTCGACCTCGCGACCCGCGACGGCCTGCATCGCGCAGCCAAGGAGGTCACAGCGGAGAGCACGGAGCTGCTCGCCGGGGACCCGGTGCCGTGCCTGCTCGAGGAGATCGAGCGGATCGACGCAACCTTGATCGCCGTCGGACCACGAGGCCACAGCCGCGCGGCCGGGATGATCCTGGGCGGGGTCGCGACGGAGCTGCTCCACGAGGCGCCTTGCTCAGTGCTCTTCGCCAGAAAGCCGCAGTTCGATGAGTTCCCGTCGAGCATCCTGGTCGGCGTCGACGGCTCCGAGCAGTCGCTCGCCGCCCGGGCCATCGCCCAGTCGCTGAGCGAGCGCTTCGGCGCGGAGCTCGTGACCATCGCGGCGTCTGGCGGCAAGAGCATCGACCTGGAAGCTCTCCACGATGCCGACCCGGACGCCGTCGTCGATCCAGGGCGCCCGGTCGAGACTCTCGTCGAGCTGTCGAATGAGGCCGACCTCCTCGTCGTCGGCAGCCGCGGTCTCCACGGGCCGAGGGCGCTCGGGAGCGTCAGCGAGCGAGTCGCACACCGTGCGCCCTGCTCGGTCCTCGTCGTTCGCGATCGCTGAGGAACGAGGAGCACGACGCTCGAGCCGGGCCGGGATGCTTAGTAACACTGTGTTACTTACTCGGGCGCCGGCCGCAGTGCCGCGCCCCAAGCCAGATCGCAGTTCAGACCGCACCTTGTAACAAGGTGTTACTTGCCGGACAACGCCCCGGCAGTGCGACCACGGAGTAAGCCGACGACGCTGACGGAAGGCGAGCGAAGGGGAGTAGTCTCGAACGCGACATGAGCGACGGATTCGAGGTCGGCCGGCTCGCCGGGATCCGCATCTCGATCCACTGGAGCTGGCTCGTCGTCTTCGTGCTGATCACGTGGACGCTCGCCGCCTCCGTGTTCCCGGACCAGAACCCTGGCCTCTCGGACTCGGCGTACATCGCCATGGCCGTCATCGCGTCGGTGCTCTTCTTCCTGGCGCTCCTGGCCCACGAGCTCGGGCACGCGTTTCAGGCCAGGCGCGACGGCATCGAGATCGACGGGATCTCGCTCTGGCTCTTCGGCGGCGTCGCCCGCTTCCGGGGCGCATTTCCGAGTGCAGGCGCGGAGTTCCGCATCGCCATCGCGGGCCCGCTCGTGTCGCTCGTGATCGGTCTGGGCTTCGTCCTCATCGCCTGGATGGTCTCGCTCCCGCGGTTCTTCGACGGCATCGCGGCCTGGCTGGGGTTCATCAACCTCTTTCTGCTCGCCTTTAACCTGATCCCGGCGCTGCCGCTCGACGGAGGGCGCGTCCTGCGCTCGGCGCTCTGGGCGAAGTCGGGCAACCTCGCGGCGGCGACGCGGACGGCGACGACGGTCGCCCGAGTCTTCGCGTTCCTGCTCATCGCCGCGGGCCTCGCGGAGCTCGTGCTGCTGGGATCGTTCGGGGGCGTCTGGCTCGCCTTCCTCGGCTGGTTCCTGCTCCAGGCCTCCGCGGGCGAGGCCCGTTCGCTCTTGGCCCGGCAGGCGCTCGACGGTCTTCGCGTCGCCGACCTGATGGTGCGGGATCCGGCCACCGTCCGTGACGATGAGTCCCTCGGACGGTTCATGGACGAGGTGCTCGCGTCGCGGCGCTTCACGACCTATCCGGTCGTTCACGACGGGCGCGCCGTCGGGCTCCTGCCTTTCCGCTCCGTCGCCGAGATCCCACGAGGGGACTGGGACGGACGGACGGTCGGCGACTGCATGCTGCGACTCGACCAGGTTCCGGTCCTCGCGCCGGACGACCAGGTCGTCGACGTGCTCGACGAGCTCGGCGAGAGCGACGTCCAGCGTGCGCTCGTCCTCGACGACGGCCGGCTCGTCGGTCTGCTCTCGATCACCGACCTCGCACGCGCGCTTCAAATCGGGGGATATCGCCGCCCGTAGAACCGACGACGACCGCCGAAGCAGGCGACATACTGCGCGGGTCGCACGAGTCGGAAGGCAGGGAGCAGCGATGGAGGACGTCAGGAGGATCGAAGAGGGCGTACCGGCCGCGGTGGGCTTCGCCGCGATGATCGGCTTCGCCAAGGCGATCTTCGAGGCCGGATTCGGGCTGCTCGGGATTCTGATCGCGAACACCATGGACGACTCCTTCGGGGGCGGCATGCTGGTTTTCGGGATCGTCTTCGCGATCGCCTCGCTGCTCCTCTGGCGCGGAAGCCGTGCCGGCTACTACCTCACGCTGGCACTGTCAGCCCTCGGGCTCATCGTCGCCATCGTCTACCTCTTCAGGTCCGAGAGTGCCGTTTTCGGCGCGACGCTCGTGGCCGGCGGCCTGAACGCTGTCGTGCTCTACCTCCTGCTCTGGAGGAAGAGCGCTCGAGAGTACTTCGCCCGCTAGCGCTCTCCGCGGGCTGCGGAAAACCCGCATTCGGTCTGCGGGAGCGCTCGGAGGGCGCCCGGCTCGTCGTTGACGACGCTTCTTGCGAGAGATCAACGAAGGAGTCGCTGCAATGTCAGTCCATTCACACCCGGTCCACCATCGCCGCCGCGCCGAGACGAACGGCGAAGCGTTAGCGAAGGCGGCTGCGCTGCTGCTCGGGCTGCTCGTCGGCACGCTCGCGATCGTTGCGGTGCTGCTGTGGGCGGACGCTCGGCAGTCGCGCGACGAAGCCTCGGCCGCTGCGGCACCTGCGCCGGCCGCGGCTCACCACGCCGCGGATGCCAACACGGCGCAGCCGATCAACAGCTTCGCCGGGGTCGTGGCCCCGAACGCGCAGGAGATTGCGATGGCGCACAAGCCGTACGAGGCGACCCTGCCGCCGCTTTCGAAAAGCAACGTCGTCAAGGTGCAGATGACGCTCAAGGACATGGCGGTCGAGATCGCCCCGGGCGTCAAGTACAACACCTGGGCCTTCGACGGCCACGGCGCCCCCGGCCCCGTCGTTCACGTCCGCCAGGGACAGACCGTCGAGATGACGCTCACGAACGGTGGATCGATTCCACACTCGATCGACTTCCACGCCGCGCGCATCGCTCCCGACAAGGCGTTCCGGGACGCGAAGCCCGGAGAGTCGTTCACGTTCCGCTTCAAGGCGACTGACCCCGGCGTCTTCATGTACCACTGCGGCACGAAGCCGGTGCTGGCGCACATCGCCAACGGCATGTACGGCGCGATCGTCGTCAGCCCTGCGAAGCCGCTGCCGAAGGCAGATCACGAGTACGTACTGGTCGGGAGCGAGTGGTACCTGAACGCCGACGGCCTGAAGGAGCCCGCTTCCCTCGACATGGGGAAGGCGCGGATGATGGCGCCTGATTGGGCGACGTTCAACGGCTACGCGAACCAGTACGTCACCCATCCGTTGACGTCGAAGCCCGGCGAGACCGTGCGCTTCTACGTGGTCGCGGCCGGCCCGACGCACAACGTCAACTTCCACGTCGTCGGGACGATCTTCGACCGCGCGTGGGCCAACTCCGACCTGGTCAGCCCGCCGCAGCGTGGCGTCCAGACGGTCGTGGTGCCTGCCGGCGGCGGTGGCGTCTTCGACGTCAAGATCAACGAGCAGGGCCTGTACCCGATCGTCTCGCACGCGTTCGCGCACGTCGACCTCGGGCAGGTCGGCATCCTCAAGGTCGGGAACCCGAAGGGGACGATGTCCCATTGAGCACGCGGCTGGACCGGCGGCGGCTGGCGATTCTGCTGGCCGCCGTCGCCGTCTTCTCGGGTGCGCTGATCGCGGCGAGCCTCGCCGCCTCGCGCGGCGAGTCGGCGCCCGCGGTCTCGGCCCCCGCAGGCCCGGCGCAGGAGAGCTCGTTCACTGGGATCCCCCAGCAGGGCGCAGCGCTCGGTGACCCGAACGCCGAGGTCACGCTGGTCGAGTACGCCGACCTGCAGTGTCCGTACTGCGCCCAGTGGTCGCGCCAGGCCCTCCCGGTGCTCGTGGACGAGTACGTCCGGACCGGGAGGGTCCGCATCGTCTTCCGCGGCCTCGCGTTCCTCGGCCCTGACTCGGTCAGGGCGCTCCGCGCGGCGGTCGCGGCAGGCAGGCAGAACCGCCTCTGGAACGTGGTCGAAGGGCTCTACTCCCGGCAGGGCGCCGAGAACAGCGGCTGGGTGTCCGACGCGATGCTCCACGAGGTCGCCGGTCATCGCGCCGTCGACGGGAGCAGCGCGCCGTGGATCGATCGCGAGCTCACGAAGTCATCGAAGGCAGCCCAGGCCGCCGGCATCGCCGGGACGCCCGCGTTCCAGGTCGGGCGGACGGGCGGTCCGCTCGAGCTCGTCCAGGTCAGCTCGCTCGGCGCCGAGGGACTGCGACCGGCAATCGAGTCCGCGCTCGCCGAGTGAGCGATCACCGCCTTCGGATCGCCTCGGCGTTCCTGGCCCTGGCGGGTGCCGCTGTCTCCGGCTACCTGCTCTGGGTTCGGGAGACGGGCGCAAACCTGATCTGCGCCACGGGGGGCTGCGAGACCGTTCAGAGCTCGCAGTACGCCGAGATCATGGGCGTCCCGGTCGCGCTCCTTGGCGTGGCCTGTTACGCGGCCTTGCTCGTGACCGTGCTGCTGCGGGGCGAGAACGCGCGCCTGGTGCATACGGCGCTCGCGCTGACAGCAGCGGTCTTCAGCACCTACCTGCGGTACGTCCAGTTGGAGCTGATCGGCGCCGTGTGCCAGTGGTGCCTAGCCAGCGACGGGATCGTCAGGGGCCTCGCGATCCTCGCGCTGTTGCGCCTGAAGATCGCGCAGGCCGCGCCGGCCTGACGGGCTGGCGGCGCTTACCGGACCTGGACGTCTCCGCTCGTGACGGAGCCGGACGAGCTGTATCCGGCTGCGGTGGTGATCGAGACGAAGTCGGCTGGGCTGGAGCCCGGCTGGCCGTTGTCGACGACGTTGATCCGGTAGAGCGTCGCGGCGCCGTTCTGCTCTGCGTTGCCGTAGAACGCCGCCGTGTTCTCGCTCTGGACGTAGGCGATCACATCTCGGCATTTGATGGTGACTTCGGCGGCCTTGTCCTTGAACACACAGCTGCCGCGGAGGGTTGATCCGTCGCTGCGCGCGCTGAGCTCGAACGTCACGTTCCCGTCGGCGCCGTACTTGCCGCTTCCTGTCGTGCGCCCGGCCGTGGAGGCGGGCAGGACGATCGTCTTCGTCGCCGTGGCGGTTGGTTCGAGCTCGTCCTGGACGCCGTCGGCGTCCACGTCGACGTAGGCGCTGATCGTGTCCTCGCCGGGGAACTCCGCGACCTGGTAGCTGAACGTGCACTCGCCGGCCGCGTCGGTCAGGCAGACACCGGTCGCGTTCGACGCACCGGCGACGCTGAAACGCACGACGGCGCCGGCGACCTGCTCCCCACTCTCATCCGCCACCGTCGCCGTCAGCTCGTGGAACGTGCCGACCGTGTTCACTGCGGTTGCGGGTGAAAGAACGACCGTTGCCGGTACGCGCGGCGGGAGCACCGCGGTGAAGAACTGATCCAGGAAAGCCGAGGTGACCTGCGTCTCGCCGTCGCAGCGGGTGCCGAAGACGTTGATCGAGAATTCGGCGAGGCCCCTCTCTCGCGTCGTTCCCTCGGGGCCGCTGATCGTCGCGTCGTAGAGGAGCCCTTCGGTCGGCGCGCTCGCGTGAACGAACACGTCCTCGCAGTCTCCCGCCGGAGTCACCGAGCACGCGAACGGATAGAACCGCTCTTCCGGCAGGACGAGCTCCTTCGTCCCCGTGATGAGCGTGTCCCCGGAGACGATGCTGAAGCTCTCGTTCAGTTCGACCAGCCGACCCTCCCCGAAGATGAGTGGACCGGCGATGGCCGTGATCGTGGACTCGAACGTGCCGGGGTGTGGCCCGCCGGCATCGCCCCTGACGACGAACGTTGCACTCGACGTGCCTTCCGGGTTGCAGCTGAATTCCTGGAGCGTGACGTCGCTCCCTTGCAGAAACTCGAACTCGAGCGTGTCGGCGGATGCAGACGATGCAGCCGCAGCCGCGATCGCCGCAACCACGACCAGAAGCGTGATGAAACGCGACATGCAGAACTCCCCCCTGAGACCTCGCGCCCCTTCGGCGCGGCGGCAGAGTAGCACCGAGTTTCTCGGCCGGCCGCCGGCCGCTATTCGCGGCGCGAGAGCGCCCCGCGTGCCTAGTCGGCGAGCGTCTGGGCGACGTCGAGCGTGGAGAGAACGCCTACCGGCCGGAGCGAGCGCGGATCGACGACCACGAGGTGCGTCACCGCGTGCTCGGCCATCAACTGGGCGGCACGTGCGAGCGGTTCCCTCATCCCGACGGTGACGGCGGGAGTCGCTGCGACCTTCCCGGCGGTCTCGTCGTTCTCGCCGCTCGCGATCGCCGCGACGAGGTCGAGATCGGAGACGACACCCCAGAGCGGCGGACCTTCCTCGTCACCGGAGCTGACGACGACGCAGTGGATGCGATGCCCGACCATCATCTGAGCGACCTTCGAGAGCGGAGTCCCGACCTCGCAGGTCACGACACCGCGGTGCATCGCCTCCGCGACGGCTAGCTGGTGGGTTGCGGTCTTCACGGCCGTGCTCCTTTCCTCGCGTGCCGCGAGTGTCCGCCAGCGGTCGCCTCGCGCCATCGGCGGGCACGCGGATCGCCCTGCGGGCAACTACCGATGCGCCCGCACCTGCGCCTGTCGAGATGATGTCGCGATGGCGACGGTCCTGGCTGCCCTCGACAACAGCCTCGCCACGAATCCCGTGCTCGTCGCGGCTCGCGCGCTCGCCCGCGTGCTCGGGGCGCGGGTCAGCGCGATCCACGTCGTCGGAGAAGGGAAGTCGCCCGAAAGCGCAGCCCAGGCGGCAGGCGTCCCGTTGCACGTGACCTCAGGCCCGGTCGTCGAGCGCCTGGTCGAGGCGTGCGACGACGACGTGGCCGCGCTCGTGATCGGCGCCCGCGGGACGATCGACTCCGACCGAACCTTCGGCTCGACCGCTCTGGCCGTCGTCACGTCGTTGAGCAAGCCGGTCGTGGTCGTCCCGCCGGGCGCGGAGGTCGCGCCGCGTGTCCGATCCGCGCTCGTGCCGCTCGAGGAGACGACCTCTCCCCTGCTCACTCCCAGGTCGACGATCGAGCTCGCCCCGGGTGACCAGCTCGACGTGGTCGTCCTCTACGTCGGCGGAGGACACTACGACGAAGAGTGGACGCGCGAGATGCTGGCCCGCTATAGCCCGTGGGGGATCGGCGAGGTTCGGGTCGAGCGGCGGGCGGGTAGTCGCGAGGAGATCGTGCCGATGGCCGCCGAGGAGTTCGGCCCCGATCTGGTAGTCCTCGGGTGGGCGCAACAGCTCTCCGACGATCGCGGCCCGGTCGTCCGCGCCGTGCTCGAGCGCTCGAAGCTTCCCGTGATGTTGATCCCGGTGTCAGTTCGAGGAGGAGACGATGACCGACCGTAGCGCAGCCCTGGAGGCGAAAGAGGCGCCGCTCGCCGCCGAGGAGCTTCAGCTGCTCGACGCCTGGTGGCGCGCGGCCAACTTCCTCTCGGTCGGGCAGATCTACCTGCTCGACAACCCGCTGCTGCGTGAGCCGCTCCAGCCCGAGCACGTGAAGCCACGCTTGCTCGGCCACTTCGGCACGACGCCCGGGCTCAACCTGATCTACGCGCACCTGAACCGCGCGATCGGCCGACGCGACCTCAGCGCGATCTACATCACCGGGCCGGGCCACGGCGGCCCGGGACTCGTCGCGAACGCCTACCTCGAGGGGACCTACTCGGAGATCTACCCGCACGTGGGGCTCGGCCTCGACGGCCTCCGCGAGCTCTTCCGCCAGTTCTCCTTTCCCGGCGGGATCCCGAGCCATGTCGCGCCCGAGACGCCGGGGTCGATCCACGAGGGGGGCGAGCTCGGGTATGCGCTGGCGCACGCCTACGGCGCCGCCTTCGACAATCCCGATCTGCTCGTCGCGTGTGTTGTCGGTGACGGCGAGGCCGAGACCGGGCCGCTGGCGACGAGCTGGCACTCGAACAAGTTCCTCAACGCCGCGACGGACGGTGCCGTCCTGCCGATCCTGCACCTGAACGGCTACAAGATCGCCAACCCGACGCTGCTCGCCCGGATTCCCGAGGACGAGTTGATCTCGCTGTTCGAGGGCTACGGCCACCGGCCGATCGTCGTCACCGGCGGCTTTGACGGCGAGCCGGCCGAGCCCGTGCACGAACGCTTCGCCGCGGCCCTCGACGAGGCACTGGACGAGATCGAGCAGATCCAACAGGGGGCTCGCGAGGGCGAGGACGGCGGACGCCCGCGCTGGCCGATGATCGTCCTCCGGACCCCGAAAGGCTGGACTGGGCCCCGCGAGCTCGACGGCGTCCAGGTCGAGGACAGCTGGCGGTCGCACCAGGTGCCGATGGCGGACGTTCGCGACGATCCCGACCACCTGCGCGTGCTCGAGAAGTGGCTGAAGAGCTACCGGCCCCAGGAGCTCTTCGACGCCGACGGCGTGCCCGTCCCCGACCTCGCGGCCCTGGCTCCGACCGGGGAGCGGCGGATGAGCGCGAACCCGCACGCGAACGGAGGACTGCTTCTCCGCGACCTCGTCCTCCCCGACTTCCGCGACTACGCCGTCGAGGTGGACAAGCCGGCGCGGTCGACGAGCGAGGCGACGCGCGTGCTCGGCGCCTTCCTCCGCGACGTGATGGCACGGAATCCACAGAACTTCCGGGTCATGGGGCCGGACGAGACGGCCTCGAACCGGCTGTCCGCGCTCTTCGAGGCCACGGGTCGCACGTGGGCGGCCGAGATCAGGCCCACCGACGAGGATCTCTCACCCGGCGGGCGCGTCATGGAGGTCCTCTCTGAGCACCTCTGCCAGGGCTGGCTCGAGGGCTACGTCCTGACCGGCCGTCACGGACTCTTCAACTGTTACGAGGCCTTCATCCACATCGTCGACTCGATGTTCAACCAGCACGCGAAGTGGCTGAAGGTCACGCGGGACCTCCCGTGGCGGCGCCCGATCGCCTCCCTCAACTACCTGCTGACCTCGCACGTCTGGCGGCAGGATCACAACGGCTTCTCGCACCAGGATCCGGGCTTCATCGACCATGTCGTCAACAAGAAGGCGGAGATCATCCGCGTCTATCTGCCGCCGGACGCCAACACGCTCCTCTCCGTGGCCGACCACTGCCTCCGGAGCCGCGACTACGTCAACGTGATCGTCGCCGGCAAGCAGCCGAGCCTGGACTACCTGTCGATGGACGACGCGATCACGCACTGCACCCGCGGGATCGGCATCTGGGACTGGGCGTCGAACGACGACGGGGAGGATCCGGACGTCGTGCTCGGGTGTGCCGGCGACATCCCCACCCTGGAGACGCTGGCCGCGGCGTCGATCCTCCGCGATCGGCTTCCGGACTTGCGGGTCCGCGTCGTCAACGTCGTCGACCTGATGCGGCTTCAGCCGGAGTCCGAGCACCCACACGGGCTCTCGGACGGCGAGTTCGACTCGCTGTTCACGTCCAGCCGGCCGATCGTCTTCGCCTACCACGGCTACCCGTGGCTGATCCACCGCCTGACCTACCGGCGGCGCAACCACGACAACCTCCACGTGCGCGGCTACAAGGAGGAGGGGACGACGACGACGCCGTTCGACATGGTCATGCTCAACGACCTCGATCGCTTCCACCTCGTGATCGACGTGATCGACCGCGTTCCTGGGCTCTCGGAGCGCGAGGCTGCGCTGCGCCAGGAGATGCTCGACAGCCGCCTCCGCGCCCGCGCTTGGACGCGCGAGCACGGCGAGGACGACCCGGCCATCAGCGGCTGGGCCTGGTCGCCGTGAGCTAATCCGCACCCGGGATCCGCGAAAACCCGCAGCTCGCCGGCGGCTCGACACCGATGGCGCGGACGTGCCGTGCGCCGAGACTCCTCTCAAAAGCAGAGAGACGAGCGAAGGGAGTCGCCATGAAGAAGCTCTTCGAATATGGAGGAATCGCAGCCAGCGTCCTGTTGATCGTCTTCGGCATCGGGTCGATCGCGGTCGGCATCGCGGGCGTCAACGAGGTTCGTGACAAGCTGGCCCAGGAGAACATCGTCGGGACCGAAGATTCGTCGATTCCGGGCCAGAAGGTCGACACGGGCAGCGAGGCCAAGGCGTTCGCCGCCGTGATGCGCAAGCACGCGTTGGAGTCGACCGGCGGCCTGACCTACGCCGAGATGGGCCGCTATGTGTCGGCGGCCAACCCGGACGATCCCGCCGGGACGAGTGACGAAGCGGCGGCCGCGAAGGACGAGAGCGGTGAGCCGGTCGCGAACGGGGCCAGGAACATCTGGGTCACGGAGACCGCGCTCGCCACCGCGCTCAACGTGTCGTTCTTCGCCGAGCGGGTAGCCTTCTTCTCGATCGCCATGGGCGCCATGCTGCTGCTCATCGGCATCGGGTTCCTGGTGCTGACACTCGGCGGAGCGCTTCAGCGCAGCCCGTCGGTCCGCGAGACCGTCCGGAACGCGAAGCCCGTCACCAACTGAGCGGCGACTCCGCTCGCGAAGAGGGCGACCCCCGGGTCGCCCTCTTTCGTTTCGGTTTTACTGCTCGGGCCGCGGCACGATCACGACCGGGCAGGGCGCGTGGTGTGAGACCTGCTGGCTGACGGAGCCGAGGAGGAGCTCGGTGAACCCGCCGTGGCCGCGAGTTCCGACGACGAGCAGGTCCGCTTCGCGTCCCGCATCGAGTAGGGCGTCGGCCGGATTCCGAGGCTCCACACGCTTGTCGACCTCGAGGCCTGAGACATCGACGGCGTCGAGCTCGCGCTCCAGCAATTCTCCAGCGGCGGCCTCGACTCGTTGCAGCAACTCGGGATCAAGCGGTGTCGGAGGATCGAAGGGGCCGGCGCTGATCCCGAGCGGCGGCATTTCCCACGTGTGAACGGCGACCAGTCGGGCGCCACGCAGGCGCGCCTCAGCCACAGCCCACTCGAGGGCGCGCCGCGCTCCGTCGGATCCGTCCACGCCGACGACGATCCGCTTGGCCGTGTCCTGTACCGAGGGCTCGCTCATCTTCGAACGCGCATTCTGACCGAAGGCCGCCCGTGCGGACCGGTCCAGGGGCCTGGCCCCTGGACCCGGCCCGGCGAGAGGCTTGGACGGATCGCCTTCAGAGGCCTGTGGAGAAGAACCTTTGACGTGGAGCCGGATTCGAGGTCGGACCGCGTCCCATCCGGCCTGGTCCGGGGGCCTGGCCCCTGGACACGTCCGCGGCATACGCTTTTGCCCGCTGAACGTCCTCGTCGTCAACGCCGGCTCGACCAGCCTGAAGCGCCACCTCGTCGAAGACGGGGTGGCGCGGGCCGTCGACGCGTACGCGGCGGCCGACGCCGTCGGCCACCGCGTTGTCCACGGTGGCGCGCGCTTCATCCAGCCGACGACGATCGACGAGGACGTCCTCGCCGCGATCGAGGAGCTGAGGGCGCTCGCGCCGCTGCACAACGAGCCGGCGCTCCGCGCGATCCGCGCCGCCCAGGATGCCCTGCCGGACCTCCCCCACGTCGCCGTCTTCGACACCGCGTTCCACGCCACGATCCCCGAAGCGGCCGCCACCTACGCGATCCCCCGCGCCTGGCGGGAGGACTGGGGCATCCGCCGCTACGGCTTCCACGGGATCGCGGTGCAGTCGGTGGCGGCGCAGGTGGACGCCGAGCGTCTCGTCGCTTGCCACCTCGGCGGCGGCTGCTCGGTTACCGCCGTGCTCGCCGGCCGGTCGGTCGACACGACGATGGGCTTCAGCCCGCTCGAGGGGGTGCCGATGGCGACGCGCTCCGGCTCCGTCGACCCCGGCGCCTTGATTTACCTCCTGCGGGAACGTGGGCTGGCCTTCCAGGACCTCGACGACGCGCTCGAGCACGAGTCCGGCCTCGCTGCTCTCGGCGGCCTCGAAGACCCGCTCGGCTTTGCGGTCTACACCTATCGCATCGCCGCAGCAGTCGCTCAGATGGCCGCGGCGCTCGGCGGCCTGGACGTCCTCGCCTTCTCCGGCGGCGTCGGCGAGAACCGCGAGGACGTCCGAGCCGCGGTTGGCGCGCGACTCGAGTTCCTCGGCCCGATCCGAGTCGAGGTCGTAGCGGCCCGCGAAGAGCTCGTGATCGCACAGGCTGTCGAAGCGTTACTCGGCTGAGGCATCGAGCATGCCCTGCTCGAGCGCGTAGCGCACGAGCTCGGCGCGCGTCTGGATCCGGAGCTTCTGCATGATGTGGGCGCGGTGGGTCTCGACCGTGCGCACCGAGAGGTAGAGCTGCCCCGCGATCTCCTGGTTCGTGTGCCCGAGCGCGAGCAGCCGGAGGATCTCGTGCTCCCGCTCGGACAGCGGATCCGCCTCGGCGCGGACGCGCTCTTCCGCCTCGGCGGCGACGAGCCGGGCCCCGAGCGCCGGATGGACGTAGCGCTGGCCGCCGGCGACCTCACGCACCGCCGCCACCACCTCGGCGTCGGCGGCCTCCTTGAGCACGTATCCGCTCGCGCCGGCGCCGAACGCCTCGCGGACGTAGGCGGGGTCGTCCTGCATCGAGAGCACGAGCACCTTGCTCTCGGGTGACTCCTGAACGAGGTCGGGGATCGCCTCGATGCCGCTCCGGCCCGGCATGACGACGTCGAGCAGAATCACGTCGGGGTGGTGGGCGCGGGCCTCGAAGACCGCGTTGCGGGCGTCGGCCGCCTCCGCCACGACCTCGATGTCCTCCTCGCTCTCCAGGACGAGCCGCAGGCCCGAGCGCACGACGGCGTGGTCGTCGACGATCACGGTTCGGATGCTCATCGCACAGGCACCTCGACGGCAATTGTCGTCCCTCGGCCGGCGCCGGACTCGATCGACAGTCGCCCGTCGACGAGCGCGATCCGTTCACGCATCCCCACCAGGCCGAGCCCCTCGCCCGGCTGCGCGCCGGGGTCGAACCCGCGGCCGTCGTCTTCGATCACGACCGCGACCCGGTCGCCCTGCCTCGTCAGCACGACGCTGACGGTCCCAGCGTTCGCGTGCTTGATCACGTTGGTCAGCGCCTCTTGCACGATCCTGTACAGCGCCGTCTCGATCTCGCGTGGGAGCCGCTCCTCGCCGAGTACCGCCTGGACATGAACCTCGACGTCGGCCTGCTCGGCGAAGGTCTCGGACAGACGCTCCAGCGCCGGGACGAGCCCGAAGTCGTCGAGCGCCTTCGGACGGAGCTCGACCGCGAGCCGCCGGACGTCCTGCAGCGTGGCGACAACGAGCTCTCGCACGGCGAGCACCGACTGTCGCGCCTCGTCCGTCTCCGCCGCCTCTTCGATCCCCTTGAGCCCCAACAGGATCGACGTCAGCGCCTGGCCGGTCTCGTCGTGGAGCTCGCGCGCGAGCCGCTGCCGCTCGAGCTCCTGGCCGGCGACGACGCGGCGCATGGAGTCTCTCGCGACACGCTCGGAGAGGTCGATCGCGACCGCCGCGCGCTCGGCGAAAGCCTCCGCGATCCGGACGTCCTCGTCGGTGAAGCGCGGATCGGGCTGCTGCTTGTCGTGCGCCACGATCACACCGATCGATCGGTCCCGGATCAAGAGCGGGACGAAGAGCCCCGTGCGCGCGCCCAGACGCCGCGCAGTCTGTTGGTCGACCTCCGGGTCGTCGATCAACGCATCGACCCGTTCGCTGCGCCGCCGCTCGAGGACGCGGGCGCTCTTCGACCGCATCGGGTTCAGCCTCATGCCCGAGTAGCTGTCGGCGTCCACTCCCGCCACCGTCCGGACGATCGTGTCGCCGTCCGGAGCGGGCATGGTGATGAACACGACACGCGCGTCGATCAGCCCGCGCAATCGCGTGACGACCAGCTCGAGCAGCCGCGGAAGCTCGATCTCGGTGGCGAGGGCGTTCCCGACCTCCGCCAGAGACTCCAGCTGCTCGCCCCAGCGCGTCGCGGACTCGTAGAGGCGCGCGTTCTCGATCGCGACCGCGGCCTGTGACGCGAGCAGTTGGACGAGCTCCTGGTCCTCCTCGGTGAACTCGTCGCCGTGTGCCTTCTCGGTGAGGTAGAGGTTCCCGTAGGCAACGCCGCGCAGCAGGATCGGCACGCCGAGGAAGCCCTTCATCGGCGGGTGGTTGGGCGGAAAGCCGACGGACCTCGGATCGGACGCAATGTCGCGCAGCCGGAGCGGCTCGGCGTCCTCGATCAGCACGCCGAGGATCCCGCGCCCTCGCGGAGGGTCGCCGATCCGCCGGACCGTCTCCTCGTCGAGCCCGGTGGTGACGAAGTTCTCGAGGCCGATCCCGCTCTGGTCGATGACACCGAGCGCGGCGTACTTCGCGTCGGTCAACCGGGCAGCCGACTCGACGATGCGCTGGAGCACCGCGTCGAGCGAGAGCTCGGACGTGACGGCGATCGCGGCTTCGAGGACCGCCCGCATCTGGTCCTGGTTCGTCGGCGCCACGCTCGGATCGTACGAGCTGGCGCGATCGGCTCAGGCGTTCGTCACGCTCGTCTCGGCAAGACCCTTCAGCGCCAGCAGCGCGCCGATGACGAAGATCGCCGTGGCGAGGTAGATCAGGCCGAGGTGCCCGATCGTGGCAAAGCCCCACGGATAGTGCGCCGGGAGCGCCACCACGAGGGCAAGCACCGGCGCGGCGACTGCCGTCACCCAGGCCCACATGTAGCCCCGCCGGACACCGAACCAGCAGAGCGCCGCCACAGCTAGGCCGGTCGAAGCGATGAAGCCCGAGACGGCGATGTGGAGATGGCTGATGTAGTGGTAGACGTCCGGGCTGAACGCCTTGATCGCGTCCTTGTCCTTGTCGACCTGACCCGAGCCGATCCCGAGCTCGAGGAACTGGTCGGTGAAATTCAGCACGAAGAAGATGACGGCGTAGCCGATGAACGCCACGGCGCCGAGCGTCATCAGGTTGACGCCCCACTTCAGCGCCGCCGAATCCTCGGGCCGGGCCTCTGCGGTGATCGTTGTCATTGCACCCATACCTCCGTCTCGTCGTCCTTGCTTGGTTACCCGGCGACCTGATCGAGCTGATGCGCAGGCTCATCCCGCGCGACCGCCAGTACGAAGTCGCCACCGCGATCGTCCTCACGGCGAAGGGTCACGGATAGCGCCGCGGCGCCGGACCGTCAGGGACGACGTGACCGAGGCGGCCGCGCTGACCGGCTACGACCTTGTCGAAGCGGTCGACGAGCCCAGCGGCGTGAGCCGCTCGCAGCAGACGCCCGAGCGAGCGAGTCAGACTGACCTCCGCGAACAGCGCCACTCCGCCTCCGGCGTCGCCCGGAACGGGAGTGCCGTCGCGAAGGACGAGCCACCAGCACGCGTCGCGCGCTTCCTCCGGCACGGACGCGAGTAGGCGACCGGTCTCCTCGTCATCGAGCCGCAGGAGTGCCAGCTCTTCGCGCCGGTCGAACGTGGCGACGACCCGCGCCGCCCAGCGGCAGAACCTTCAGGTGCCGGAATAGAGCAGGACCGCGCGCGGAAGAGGCATGTGAAGAGCCTACGTCGTCATCGGGACACGCCGACCCAGTCGATCCGTGTCGACCGGATCTCCCCCGCGTCGATCGCCGCCTGCTCGTCGGCGGCGGTGGTGTTGGCGAGATCGGGAAACGCATAGGGCCCACGCTCGACCGACCGACGCTCGAACCGCTGGTCCAGCAGGCGCACGATGTCCTCGGCGCGGTGCAGGCCCTCGCCCGCCGCCCAATCCCGGAGGTAGGGCTGCCACTCCTGTCCCGAAACCGCCCACTCCTCTCGGCGCCGATGGAGCCAGCCTTCCTCCTCGCCGAGGCGCTGGAAGCACCATTGCGCGCTCTCGTCGTCGAATGCCTCCCAGTCCCATTCCAGGACGATCAGCACGCCACCCTTCCTCAGGGCGTCCTCGATCCCGTCGATCACCAACGCCAGGTCCGTCACGTGGTGCAGTGAGGTGGACGCGATGGCGGCGTCGAATCGCTCCTGAACCTCGAGCTCTTCGAACCGAACGCGGTGGTAGGGGCCGGTCGCCGGCGCCTCGGAGTCGACGCCGACCGCGTCGTAGCCGCTCTCGCGCATGAACGGAACGAAGCCCCCGTGCGGCCCACAGCCGATGTCGATGACCCGTGCGGGCGCCGGTGGGAGATGCTCGCGAACGACAGGCCAGACGGCCCGAAGCCAACGCTCGGCAGACGTCATCCGCCGATCCTAAGACGGCGTCCTGCAGCCCGCGAAATCCCGCCTACACTGACGGAGCAATTTTCTCCGAGGGGGTCTTTGAAGTGGATGTTGCGAAGCACGCGGACACGCGGTCCGCGGGAGACAAGAACGACGTCGTTGTCATCGGGGCGGGCCAGGCCGGCCTTGCGATCGGCTACTCCCTCGCCCAGCAGGGCAAGCGGTTCGTGATCCTCGACGGCGCCGACTCGATCGGCGCCGCGTGGCGGAATCGCTGGGACTCGCTGGTCCTGTTCACGCCGAGGCGGTACTCCGCGCTCCCGGGGCTCGCGTTCCCGGGCGAGCCCGACGGCTACCCGACGCGCGACGAGGTGGTCGCCTACCTGGAGCAGTACGCGGCGACGTTCGAGCTGCCGATCGAGCTCCAGAGCGAAGTCCGTTCGCTCACGAAGAGGGACGGCCGGTTCGTGATCGAGGTCGAGGACCGACAGCTGAAGGCGGACCAGGTGGTTGTCGCCACCGGGCCGTTTCAGAGCCCGAACATGCCCGCGTTCGCCGATCGGCTCGATCCAAGCGTGTTCCAGGTTCACAGCGTCGACTACCGCAGGCCGGGCGGAGTCGCGTCTGGACGGGTCGTTGTCGTGGGCGGTGGGAATACCGGTTTCCAGATCGCCAAGGAGCTGTCGGCGACGCACGACGTGCACCTCGCGATCGGGACGCGCCAGACGCCGCTGCCGCAGAGGCTGCTCGGACGCGACCTCTTCTGGTGGCTCACGAAGCTCGGGCTGCTCTCGAAGACGGTCGACTCGAGACTCGGTCGCCGCGCCAGCCACCGCGACACGCTGATCGGCTCGCGCCCGCGCGAGCTCAAGCGTCGCTTCGGCGTCGAGCTCCAGCCGAGGCTCATCGACGCCTCGGGCCGGACGGTCAGCTTCGCCAACGGCCGCGAGCTCGACGTCGACGCCGTGATCTGGGCGACGGGCTACCGGTCCGACTACTCCTGGATCGACCTGCCGGTGCTCGACGAGCTCGGCCGTCCGCGGCACCGCCGCGGCGTCACCGAGGTCCCAGGTCTCTACTTCCTCGGCCTCTCGTGGCAACACACCCGCGGATCCGCGCTGATCGGTTGGGTCGGCGACGACGCCGAGTTCATCGCCGGGAAGATCGGCGCTGCGGCGGGCGTTACCACGGTCCACGGAGACGAACCGGCTCCCACGCCGAGTGCGGAGGGCGCCCTGGAGGTGGCCAGTCGATGAAGCATGCTCACGAGCACCACACGCACACGGACGAACACTTCACGACCGACACGGTCGACCTTCCGAGCGCCGCAGCCACCGAGGTGATCGAGCTGGCAGACGGAGACCGTGTCGACCTGCGGATCGCGCCGGTGACGAAGCAGGTTGGGGACGCACGAGTGCGCATGCTGGCTTACAACGGGTCGATTCCCGGGCCGACGCTGCGCGTTCGCCAGGGATCCGAGCTGATCGTCGACGTCACCAATGTGGGCGACCTCGAAGCCACCGTGCACTGGCACGGGCTTCGGCTCGACAACCGCTACGACGGCACGCACGAGACGCAGGCGCCGATTCCGGTCGGTGGGAGCTTCTCGTATCGGATCGAGTTCCCGGATCCGGGCGTCTACTGGTACCACCCGCACATCCGGGAGGACTACGGCCAGGAGCTCGGCCTTTACGGGAACATCCTCGTCATACCCACCGATCCGGGTTACTGGCCGCCGGTGCACCGCGAGGTTCTCCTGACTCTCGATGACGTCCTCGTCGAGCATGGGAAGATCGCGCCGTTCGGCCGTTCCGAGACGACCTATGCGGCGATGGGGCGATACGGCAACGTCCTGCTCGTCGGCGGCGAGACTGACGTCTCGCTGGCCGCGAAGCGCGGCGAGGTCGTCCGCTTCTACCTGACCAACACGGCCAACACGCGTGCCTTCAACGTGGCGCTGCAGGGTGCACGCATCAAGCATGTCGGCGGCGACGGCGGACGGGTCGAGCGTGAAGAGCTCGTCGACTCCGTCGTGATCGCCCCATCGGAGCGTGTCGTGATCGACGTCCTGTTCGAAGAGCCGGGGCCGCTGACGCTCGAGCATCGTACGCCTCGTCGCACCTACTCGCTGGCGACGATCGAGGTGAGCGAGGAGCCTGCGGCTCCGTCCCTCGTCTCGCAGTTCGACGTCCTGCGCCACAACCCGGAGTGGGTTTCCGAACGCGAGCGGGTGGCTCCGTACTTCGACGCGCCTGCCGACAAGACGCTCGCGCTGGTCGCAGAGATGAACATGGGCGACGCGGCCGGCGGCTATGCCTGCCCGATGCATCCGGAGGTGACGAGTGAGGAGCCGGGCAAGTGCCCGAAGTGCGGGATGAAGCTCCTGCCCACCGAGCTCGTAGCGCAGGCGTCAGGGCATGGTCACCACGGCCACGGGCATGGGCAAGGCTCGGCCCATCACGCTCATCACGGCGGCCACGGTGACCACGGCCAGGCCGACGGCATCGAGTGGGAGGACGACATGGTCGACGTCAACCGGCTCACGACGTCGGCGAACACCCGCTGGAACGTGGTCGACCGCGAGACCGGCGCGGTGGGCCACGCCATCGACTGGCAGTTCCGCGTCGGCGACCAGGTCAAGGTCCGGCTGGTCAACGAGATGGACTCCGACCATCCGATGCACCACCCGTTCCACATCCACGGCGCCGGCCGGTTCGTCGTCCTCGCGCGCGACGGGGAGCCCGAGCGGAACCTCGTCTGGAAGGACACCGTGCTCGTGAGAACCGGGGAAACCGTGGACATCCTGCTCGACGTCACGAATCCGGGCGTCTGGATGGCCCACTGCCACATCGCCGAGCACCACGAGAGCGGAATGATGTTCAGCTTCACCGTCGCGCCGTAGGAGGGACTCAGAGGAGCCCGCGTTGCAGCGGGCTCCTACCTCTTCACCTCCCCCTTTTGGGTGGTTCGGATGCGCGCGGCTGAACCGATGAGACTGGAAACGACCCTCGGAGGTTCTGAAGTGAAATACGTCGTGACAGTTGCCGCCGTGGCCCTCCTTCTCGCAGGCGTTGCGGGTGCGGCGAGCAACGAGCCGGCGCGGTACGTGAACCGTCTTTGCGTCGGTATCGAGAAGGGAACGAACTGGCCCTCGTACGGTGACCTGAACCTGTACCGGGGCAAGGACAAGGTCTGCATCGTCGGCAGGCAGGGCAAGCCCGGCAAGCCTGGCAAGCGCGGCCCGAAGGGCGCCGACGGCGTTGCGGCGGCCGGAGCTGCCGGCGCGAAGGGCGAGCAGGGCGAGCGCGGCGCGCAGGGTGAGCGCGGCGCCGCGGGCGCGCAGGGCGAGCCCGGCAAGGACGGCGCCGCTGGGCCTCAGGGCCCGCAGGGTGCGCCCGGGGCGACCGGTGCCGCCGGCCCGCAGGGCCTCCAGGGCGAGCCCGGGGCTCCCGGGAAGGACGGCGCTCAGGGCCCGCAGGGTCTCCAGGGTGAGCCCGGGGCTCCCGGCGAGGACGGAGCACAGGGCCCGCAGGGCCCGGCCGGCCCGCAGGGACCGAAGGGTGACACCGGAGCCCAGGGACCGCAGGGCCCGACTGGCCCGCAAGGCCCGCAGGGTCCGTCCGGCACGGCTGGATACACGACCGGCGTTCTCTGTGTCTCGAACGGCGGCCAGATCAAGTGGGGCGGCTCTACTGGCCAGTCCTGCAGTGCGAACGACCAGCGCGTGAAGGTGGCGGTCGTCCCCTAAGGGATCGATTCGCGGCAGCGCCGAGGCTTAGCGTCGGCGCCGTCAACTTACTTGCGGCGGAGCACGGGTTTCACGTCGACGATCGGCGTCCCGTCCACCGCCTCGAGATTCCTAACTCGCACTCTCCGCCCGTCGATCGAGACGACCTCGACCTCGTGGAGCCCGATCGGGTTCGGGCGGTCGGAAGACCTGGTGTTGAAGACACCCTGCGGCGGATTCGCGGGGTCGTCGCGCGGATGCACCCGCAACACGTCGCGTCGCGCGAGATGGAGCCAGGTGAGGATGATCACCTGATCCCCTGGTCGGATGCCCTCGAGTCCCTCTAGTACCGCGGGCTCGAAGACGAGCCAGGCCTCGGGGGCACCCTCGTTCCCCTGTTTCGGTGCAGTTGCCCGGTCGGTCAGCTCGGATTCGACGACCCCGATCGGCATCACCTCGAGACGCGCGTCGTTCATCGCTGGAGCTCCGCGAGCCGCTGCTCGAGGAAGCGGCGTTCGGCGTCCGAGTGGACGAGCTCCAGTGCGCGGTCGTAGGCCGCTCGGGCCTCGTCGACGCGATCGAGGCGGCGCAGGAGCTCCGCGCGCGTCGCATGCAGATAGTGGTAGCGGTCGAGCTCGAGTCGCTCGACGATCGCCAGCGCCGCGTTGACATCGCCCGCCTCGGCGACGGCGGCGGCCTGGTTGAGCTCCACGACAGGTGAGCCCGTCACACGGGCGAGCTCGCCGTATAGTGCCGCCAGCTGCGGCCAGTCCTGCGGCTCGTCGGCGTGGAGCGAGGCGATCGCTGACTGGAGCACGTAGGGCCCACGGCCGCCGAGCGCGAGCGCGCGCTCGAGGATGGCGCGTCCCTCGGCGATCTGGTCGAGATCCCAGAGCGACCGATCCTGATCGCGGAGCAGAACCACGGCCCCGTCGGCGAACCGCGCCTCGCGACGGGCGTCGTTCACGAGCATCAGCGCCAGCAGTCCGTGAACCTCGGGCTCGTCGGGCATCAGCTCGCCTAGCGCGCGGCAGAGCCGGATCGCCTCGGCCGCCAGGTCTCCCCGGCCGCCGTAGCCCTCGTTGAAGATCAGGTAGACGACTGCCAGCACCGCGGCGAGGCGGTCGGGGAGCAGATGGGCCGGCGGGACTCGAAACGGGATTCCGGCGGCCTTGATCTTCCGCTTTGCGCGCACGAGGCGCTTGGCCATGGTCTCATCGGGAACGAGAAAGGCACGGGCGATCTCCTCGGTGCTCAGACCCCCCAGCGTCCGCAGCGTCAGCGCGACCTGACCGTCGAGCGCGAGCGCCGGGTGGCAGCAGGTGAAGAGGAGCTCGAGCCGCTCGTCCTGGATCGTCGTCTCCTCCACTTCATCCGCTACCGCTTCGGGCACGTCGAGCAGGCGGGTCTTCTCGGCGAGCGTCCGCTCGCGGCGGATCCGGTCGATGGCGCGGTTGCGCGCCGTCGTCATGAGCCACGCGCGGGGATTGTCGGGCGTCCCGTCGCGGGGCCAGCGCTCGGCGGCGATCGCGAACGCCTCCTGGGCGGCTTCCTCGGCGAGATCGAAATCGCCGAGGAAGCCGATCAGGCCGGCGAGGACGCGGCCCCACTCCTCGCGGAAGACACGCTCGAGAGGCACTAGCTCTGCTTGATGGGGCGTACCTCGATCGCACCGCCGAGGCGGGCGGCCGGGATCCGCGCCGCGAGCTCGATCGCCGCGTCGAGGTTGTCGGCCTCGAACACGAGGTAGCCGCCCAGCGCCTCCTTGACGGCGACGAAGGGCCCGTCGGTCGTCAGCGTCTTGCCGTCCTCCACGCGGACGGTCGTCGCCATCTCCGGGGAGTCCATCCACAGGCCCGGTGTGACGCCGGGGGTTTGATTAATTGCCTGGTAGTCGGCGTAGACGGCCTGCTGCTCGTCCTCCGACAAGCGCCCCCAGGCATCCGGGTCGTCCGGGGTCGCCGCGCCGCCGTGATGGATCAACAGCAAATACTGCATCTGGTCCTCCTCTCGTGGAACATGGTCGCCCAAGAGACGAACGGCGGACGAGGAAAAGGACAACGTCTCGACCGTTTGAGATCATGCGCCGTCGCCAGGCCTCTGCGACGTGTCCGAGATCGTGCGAGGAAGGGAGCACTGAGATGGAGTGGGCCGCGCTCATCAGCTGGATCGTCACGGCGCTCGGGGGGTTTGTGCTCTTGGGGCTGTGGGTTCAGAACGGCGGCATGGCGTCGGCGCGTCAGTCCGGTCGACGGATCAAGCCGCCGCTGATCTTCAGCCATTTCGGGCTGGCCGCGATCGGCCTCGTCCTCTGGATCATCTACGTCTTCAGCGACAGCGATGCCCTCGCCTGGATCGCGTTCGCGATTCTCGCGGTCGTCGCATTGCTCGGCTTCACGATGTTTTCGATCTGGTGGCGGCGGCGTCAGGCGGGTGCGGCCGCAGCAGCGTCGGGCGCGATGTCGAGCGAGCCGGCCGAGCAGAGCTTCCCCGTCGCAATCGTCACGCTTCACGGGTTGCTCGCCGTGACGACGGTCGTCCTCGTCTGCCTCGCGGCGTTCGGCGTGTAGCCAAGCTGCGCGGCTTGCCGCGCCTGGCCATCTTCGCCACAATCGTGCCGAGGAGGCCGTATGAACCCCCCGCTCACGCGACGTGAGCTGCTGCAGCGCGGTGCAGCCGGCGCTGCCGTCCTCTCGCTCCCCGGCTTCCTCGCTGCCTGCGGCGGAGACGAGGAGACGGCGGCGACGACGGCGGCCGCGAAAGAGCTCGCCGAGCGGCTGCGCTTCTCCAACTGGGCGCTCTACATCGACTTCGACGAGAAGACGAAGAGGCGCCCGACACTCGACGAGTTCACCCGAAAGACGGGCGTGGCGGTCGACTACTTCGAGGACATCAACACCAACGCGACCTACTTCGCGAAGATCCGGCGCCCGCTCTCGCAGGGGCGGGGAATCGACCGCGACATCATCGTCCTCACCGACAACTCGCGCTTCCCTGCCCTGCTGCTCCACGAGGGCTGGCTGGAGAAGCTCGACCGCTCGGCGATCCCGAACATCGACAACCTCCACCCCTCGCTTGCCCACCCAAGGTTCGACCCGAACCGCGAGTACAGCCTGCCCTGGCAATCCGGGATGACCGGAATCGCCACGAACACGAAGCTGACCGGTGGTGAGGCGATCACCTCGATGGAGCGGTTGTTGGAGGACCCGGCGCTGAAGGGCAAGGTCACGCTCCTGAACAGCATGGCCGAAACGGTCGGACTCGTGATGCTGGCGAACGGCGACGACTCCTCGGAGGTGACCGACGCGGGGTTCGACGCCGCCCTCCAGCGGATCGAGCGGGCAGTCGACTCGGGCCAGATCCGCCAGTTCACGGGTGCCGAGTACACGGGCCCGCTCGCGAACGGAAACCTTGCGGCGGCTTTGGCCTGGTCCGGCAGCGTCGTGCAGCTCGTCGCCGACAACCCGGACCTCGAATGGCACCTCCCCGAGTCCGGTGGCGCGATCTGGACCGACAGCATGCTCATCCCCAGGGGCGGCGACGCATACACCGCCTCGACGTTCATGAACTTCGTCTACGACCCCGTGATCGCCGCCCGCATCACCGGCTACGTCAACTACATGTCACCGGTGAAGGGCGCGAGGGAGGAGCTCGCGAAGACCGACCCGAAGGCCGCGAACAACGCGCTCATCTTCCCGGACGACGAGACGCTCGCGAAGGTGAAGATGTTCGATCACGAGGCGCTGTTGAACCAGGACTACGCCGAGCGCTGGGAGCGGCTCATCGGCGCGTAGCGCGGCTAGGCGCTTTTCCACCGCACCGGGACCTCGGTCCTGGCGACGTTCCATCCGGAGAGAACGACCTGCGGTCGGGCGCCATCGGCCCGCGTCGCCAGCGTGATCACCCGCGACGTGTTCGGCAGCACGGTCAGGTAGTTGTCGGTCGCGAAGAACGGCGTGAGCCGCGTCTTGTCGCGGTCGAGGAGCTGGAGCCGGACCTGGAATGCGCACACCGGTGACGGATTCGTCAGCGTCAGGTCCACCTGCCACTCACCGCGTCGGGGGCGGCCCCGGCCGTCGGCGCGCAGCTCGACCGGAGCGAGCGTGCGTAGGGGCTCATATGCGCCGGGGGGTTGCGGATTCGAGCCGTCGGGTTGCGGGTGCGTGGCGTAGAACCAGTCCGTGTTCTGTGCCAGCTCGCGTCCGCTGCGATCGAGCAGGCGCAGCACGAGTAGGTGGAGCTGGTCTTGCTCCAGCACCCTCGCCAGCTTGGCGACCACACGGGCCCGCGCCCGCTTGATGGGCGGGACGGCGACGACGCTCGACCGGGACGGGCGGATCCTGCCGTCCGGCCCGCACACATTGATTTCCAGGGACGCGGGAGCGCTGACCTGCCGTGTGTTGTTCACGACGGCGACCTCCCATGTGAGTAGGTCGAACTGCGGGTGCAGCGGCTCGCCCGCCTTGCGGACACCCCAGTAGCCGCCGGTCTGCTCCTTGAGGTGGTCGTACAGCAGCCCGCGGAGCACCGACCAGCCGGGCGCAGAGCGCCAGAGGATGCCGCCGGTGTAGTTGTCCCACATCTTCGCGTTGCGGCCCTCGAACATCGCCTTGTACTGCTGGTACTGGGCCGCCTGCGCCTGCTCGCAGAACTCCTCGAGTGAGCTCGGGTCGCCGTAGAGCCGCAGCTGGTCCTCCGTGGTGACGACGCAGCTTCCGTCGCTCAAGCAGTAGCCGTTGAAGTACGGGATGTACAGGTGCATGAGCCAGGTCTTGTTGAGGTTCCCCCAGGTGTCTTGGGTCACCTGTGGGAAGTCGTCGGCGTCCTCCGCAGGCATCATCGCTCGGATGGTCTCGGCGACCGGGGTGCCGACCGAGCCGGTCTCTGGCGTGAACGGCAGCGGCCCGTTCGGGCCGTTCTTGTTCCAGGTGCCGTCGAAGAACCGGCTGGGGTACAGGATCCCGTACGGCCCGTCGCTGTACTGGTTGTCTTTCTGGCCGAGGCCGGCGTCGAAGTCGGTCGAGAACGAGGCGTACGGACGGGTGCCGTCCTCATTGTCGACGAGCTTCCCAAGGGCGCCGTCGAGGTCGCCCGGCGGTGCCCCCTCGTTCCCTCCGACCCAGAGACAGAGGCTGGCGTGGTTGCGCAGCATGCGGATCGCGTCCTGGGCGCAGGTCCGGAAGAGCTCGTGGTCATGCGGATTGTCCACCGGGTTCCAGTCCGTGGGCGCGCAGTCGCCCGTCACCCAGAACTCCTGCCAGACGAGCATCCCGCGCCGGTCACAAGCGTCGTAAAACGCCTGCCGCTCGGTGATGCTGCCGCCCCAGACCCGGATCAGGTTGAGGTTCGCCTCCTGGTGCAGCCGGACCTGGTCGTCGTAGTCCTCGTCGG
>Ga0081538_10001130_pt1 | contig 28215 bp, 22 predicted proteins | sample TabmetS5T2R1_FD_71022 | JGI IMG/M metagenome (GOLD analysis project Ga0081538, IMG submission 71022) | Tabebuia heterophylla rhizosphere microbial communities from the University of Puerto Rico - S5T2R1 | ecosystem: Host-associated > Plants > Roots > Rhizosphere ...
TCCCGGCGGAATGCGCAGGTTGAGCCGAGCAGCCGCCCGCGGCACGATGGCTGCCGTCGATCCGAGTACCGGCGGGCAGTCGATGCCGAGGATGGTTACTGCCGGACGCGCCCAAAGCAAGTCGCTGACACTGCCGCCTCCCAGAAGTGACACCCCATCGAGCACGCCAGCGTCGCTTCGGAACTGCTCGGGCGGGTAGGCCTCGCCCGTCCAGGTCTGGGTGTTGTCCAGACCCGTGATGGTGGTATTCCCCTTGCCGTCCCGCAGCGTCGCCAGCATGGCGACGAGCGCGGCAAGCGCATCGGGTGCGGGGCCGCCGAACATTCCGGAGTGCATTTCGGAAGCGAGTGCCTGCACCGTAACGACGACGTTGACCAGGCCCCGCAAGCTGACCGTGGCCGCAGGTCGGCCGACGGCCGCATTGCCGGTGTCACAGACCAGGATGACGTCCGCACGCAGTAGCTCTGCGTTCTTGGGTACGAAGTCCTCCAGGCCGCCAGTGCCCTGTTCCTCCGATCCCTCGGCAACCAGTTTCAAGTTGACCGGTATTTCCTCACCCAGAGCGCGCAGAGCAGTCAGGTGCGCGACGATGTTGCCTTTGCAGTCGGCTGCACCTCGGCCGTACCACCGACCGTCAACCTCAGTCAGCTGGAACGGCGGGGTTCGCCACGCAGACTCGTCGAGGGGCGGCTGGACATCGTAGTGGGCATACAGCAAAACGGTTGGTGCCGAAGAGCTAGAGCTTGGCCGGGATCCCACCACGGCCTGGCTTCCGTCAGCAGTCTCGGCTAAGCGGACATCAGAGAATCCGACTTCGGAGAACTTGCCAAGAACCCATTGGGCCGCAGCGGCGCACTCCTCGGGAGGGAACTGCCGTGGATCGGCCACCGACCGGATGGCGACCAGCTCAGCCAGCTCGTTTCGAGCCTGCGGCATCAGACCGGCAATGCGCTCTGCTAGCTCCATGTCGTGCTAGCCGCCCGCCACGCCAGCCGTCTTGAGTCTCTCGACCAATTGCTGGAATTGAGGCAGTTCATCAGGGCAGTAAATCTGGATCACCAGCAGCTCACCGGCAAAAATCCTGCTGTCTGCGATGACCGGTCGCCTACCAGGTCCACTGGCGCCGTTGGTGAGCTGGTCGAACAAGAGCGCCTGACGCAGCGCGCTGGTCGGATCCTGGCAGATCGCTCCGCCGTCGTTACCCAGCCGGCTGACGATCTGCTCCTGCGACGGGACGGCGCGCACACCAGCCTTTTCCAGCGCGGCGATCAGCTGGTTGGCCTTGTCCTGCGCCTCTTGGTTGGACTCAGCCTTGCGATAGAAGATAAGGCAAATGATCAATAGCAGCACCAGCGCCACTGTGATCACGATGTAGACGACCCTGCGGTCCTTTTGGGTCGCTGTCTCCTCGACAGTGCTCATGACGGGCTCACCTCCACCTGCTCAGGCTGCTTCCACGACGGTTTGCGGAACCTGTAGAACAGGAACGGCACGAGGAGTCCAAGTCCGAGAGCGCCGCCCGCCACGATGGCCACGTACACCCCGCCGCCACCGGACTCGAACTGTGAGGGTGGGATGAAGCCGATGAGCAGGGCCGCCAAGGATGCAGCGAATCCGACACCGCAAAGGGCCCCCAAGATCGGCGCCCGGTATCCGCGCGGATGGTCGGGCTCCTTGCGACGCAGCCGTACGGCTGCCACGAACATCAGCAGATACATGATCAGATAGACCTGGGTGGTGATCACCGAGAAGACCCAGTAGGCGCTCGAGACGGTCGGGATGAGAGCGTATCCCAATCCGATAATGGTTGTGATCACACCTTGGGTGACCAAGATATTCTGCTGAACCCCGTTCTTGTTCATCTTCTGCAGGAACGGCGGCAGGTAGCCTTCCTGCCGCGAGATGAGCAGCAAGCCTTTTGACGGGCCGGCCAGCCAGGTCAACATCCCGCCCAGCGAGGCGGTCACTATCATGATGCCGAAGATCGGGGTCAGCCACTGGATACCGAAGTTCGCGAAGATCGCCTCGAAGGCTTGCATGATCCCTGCGGTGAGCGAGAGCTGCTCGGCCGGCACCACCCAGCTGATCGCCAGCGCGGGCAGGATGAAGATCAACAGCACCAGTCCCGAAGCGAAGAAGATCGACTTTGGGAACTCCTTACCTGGTTCGCGGAGTGATGAGACGTGCACCGCGTTCATCTCCATGCCCGAGTAGGACAAGAAGTTACTGACGATCAGCACCAGGCTCGCCAGCCCGGCCCACGCCGGCAGCAGGTTGCTTGCGGTCATGGGCGCGGCCGAGGGGTTGCCCTGGCCGAGGAAGGCCAGCCCGAGGATGACCAGCACCGCACCAGGGATAAGGGTCCCGATGATCAAGCCACCGCTGGCCAGCCCGGCGATGCCCTTGGTCCCTCGCGAGGAGACCCAAACTCCAGTCCAGTACACGACCACGATGACGATCGCAGTCCAGACACCACTGGAGGCGAGTTCAGGGTTGATCACGTAGGCCAGGGTGCTAGCCACGAACCCGAGCAGCGTCGGATAGTAGAAGATGGTCATGGCGAACTGGCACCAAACAGCCAAGAAGCCCATCGGCTTGGAAATGCCGCGAGCCACCCAGTTGTACACACCGCCCTGGTAGCCAGAAGCCAACTCTGCGGACACCAAGGAGGTCGGCACCAGGAAAAGGATGGCCGGAACGACATACAAGAAGATGCAGGCCAGACCGTAGACGGCCATGGTTGGCGCCGGTCGCAGGCTCGCCACTGACGACGTGGTCATCAAAGCCAATGCAACCCAGGAGATATAGGTGACCGCCTTGCTACGGGCAACTTCCCTCTCGGTTTTCTCGACGGCCCTGTCAGCAGCAGCACCCTCGGCTGGCGGATCCATGGCGGTCACGACGACCCCCCCAATCTCAACCCAGCTACGGTCGAGCCGACCGCGCACGCTTTATGTTGATCATCTCCGGCAACGAATTGCCACGTTCCACATGGCGTCATTGAGCGCCCTCTCTACTCAAGAGCTAAACCGGGACGCAACCATGATGGATCGCCTTAGCGGTCCGCTACCTCACCCGCAAATGGGTGATCTTTTACGTCGAATTCAGAGATCGGCGGCCGAATTCATTCTGTTGGTGAGTTACTCGACGACTCGTAGTCCATGGTCGGTGTTGTTCAGCCGCCGGCCGCCGTCTTCGGTCACCGTCACGATGTCCTCGATCCGGACCCCGAACCTCCCAGCCAGATAGATGCCCGGCTCGACAGAGAAACACATGCCTGGTACGAGCGGGTGCTTTTCACCCTCGACCATGTACGGCGGCTCATGGGTAGTGAGTCCGATCCCATGACCGGTGCGATGAATGAACTGTTCGCCGTAGCCCGCATCCGTGATGACTTTTCTGGCCGCTCGGTCAATGTCCTGGCAGCTGACACCGGGACGTACGGCATCGACGCCCGCTTGTTGTGCGAGTCGCACGACCTCGTGGACCTCTCGAATCTCAGGCGTCGGCTCGCCGACGCAGACGGTACGCGTGGTGTCGGATCCATAACCGAACCGAAGGCCTCCGAAGTCCAGGACAATGGCGTCACCCGGCTCGATCACTCGATCGCCGGCCTCGTGGTGTGGGTTGGCTCCGTTGGGACCGGAGCCGACGACAGTGAAGTCGACCTGCTCATGTCCGAACTCTCGCAACAGATCAGCAAGATCAGCTGCGACGTCGGTTTCACGCCGACCAGCGAAACGCCGCTGCACGATTTCACCGTAGGTGGCGTCCGCTGCTTCCCCGGCCGCTGCCAGCCGCATCAGTTCGTTGTCGTCCTTAACCGCGCGCATCATAGGAAGGCATTCAGTCAGCGACCGGTAACGCGACTTCGGCAACATGCGTTGCAGACCGAGCAGATGCATGGCCCAGGCGGAGTCCGAGATGCCAAACTCGCCGTCGGGGCGGAGTAATGGGCTCGCGATCTCATAAGGATCGGTGCCGTCCTCCCAGTCCACTAATGACACGCTGCCAGCACCCTCGGCAGCCTCTGCGTCCGGTCGCTCGAGGACAGGAACTAGCAGCGTGGGTTCGGTGTCTGGTAACAGCACGAGCATTGTCAATCGCTCGGTGATTGCTGTCGGACGGTACCCAGTAAGCCACGTCAAGTCCGGGCCGGGGGTCACAATGACTCCGCCAAGCCCTTTGTCGACAGCGGCGCTTACAACGCGGCTCATTCTTGCGGCGAAATCGTCGTTGGTGAATGCTGGCGGAATTGGAGGATTCTTGGTCGTCGTCATTGCAACCTCCTGTATTCACAGAAGCTATGCATTTCAGCGGTGCCGGCATCACCCAACACGGGTGAAACTTTCCGAGCGTTTTGAAACGCTGGGCTAACCCCTGGTTGATATCCCCCATGAAGGGTGATGCCCCCGTTGTTGAGCGCGTGTTTCACTCAGCCCATGTGTAGATGGATGGCCTATTCCGGAGACCCGATCCTCGCCGAAGAGCTGCTGTTCCGCCCGAAACATTCGATCATCGACCAGAGTCTTCATTCCCGCCTGGGAGTCGAGACAACCAACGGTGACGGCTTCGGGATCGGCTGGTACGGCGACGGCGCGGAGCCGGCGGTCTTCAAGAGTATTGAGCCGGCATGGAACGATCGGAACTTGCGCGAGGTAGCGACCGAGATCCGGACCCCCACGTTTTTCGCCCACATCCGGGCCTCCACCGGTACGCCGGTACAGCGCAGTAATTGCCATCCGTTTCGCCACGGGCGCTGGCTCTGGATGCACAACGGCGCGCTTCGCGACTTCAACAACGTGAAACGTGACCTGCTCCTCGCGGTGGATCCGATCTTGTTCCCAGACATTGAAGGATCGACAGACTCCGAGACACTGTTCTTCTTGGCACTTACCTACGGCCTAACCGATGATCCGTTCAACGCAGTGGCGCGCGCCATCGGCATGGTGGAAAAGGTCGGCCATGATCATGGAGTCGACTACCCGTTCCAGGGAACGTTAGCCACCACCAATGGGGAATCAATCTGGGCCTTCCGCTACTCCAGCGAAGGTAAGAGCCGGTCGCTGTACTTCTCGACCGATGTTGCGACGCTGCGACAACTGCACCCTGACGTGGAAATCCTTCACGGCTTGGGTGCCGAGACCCGACTCGTAGTCTCTGAACCACTCGGCGACCTGCCTGGGGCCTGGAACGAGGTACCGGAGTCCGCGGCTGGTGTGATCCGCCCTGGCACCGATGAGATGCGGCCCTTCCAACCCATCACTCCCTAAAGAGCAGTCCCTTAAAGAGCAGGCGCCTTCCCTAGGGGTTCGTCTCGGTCGCGTCTGTTGCGGTCATGACGAGGCGCAGCGCATCGCCCAGACTGACGGGCGTGACAACTGCGGGCGGCAGCGACTCTGCATCCCAGCCAGGTCCGCCGGCCAACAGCAGCAGCGGACGCCCGGGACTGGTCAGGAGCCCACGCAGTTGATCAACATCGGCGGTCTCGGCAGCCTGCGACCACACCACGACCACCGCGGGTCCCGTGCGCTTGATCGAGTCGATCAACGCTGATGGTGGTACGCGCGCACCGAGCATTCGGCACGGCACGCCAACCTCAGCAAGAGCCGCCGCCAGCGCCTCAAGCGGCAGGCTGTGTTGCTCCTCGTCGGCGCACGCCAGCAGAATGCGTGCCGACGTCACAGCCGACGCCGGCCTGGGCACTGCGCCGAGCACTTCAGAGGCGGTGCGCGTCAGCAGGTGCTCGACATCGATAAGTCGCCGAGTGACTGTGTGACGCTCACCGATGCCGACCAGAACCGGTCTCAGGACGTTTTCCCAGGTCGAAACAACGCCATCGGCTGCAATCGCCTGCTCGAGGATCTCGCGCATAGCAGCGGAGTCGAGGCGCATTGCCGCGCGGGCGAAGCCGCGGGCTGCGGGCCCGGCGCGCCTCACCGGGATGGTGAGGCCACCACCCGCATGGCTGCCCGGCGTCTCGGGTGGTCGCTGGGCGGGGTCATGCAGCAGCGCCTCAGGAACTTGGCGAGCCCAACGTGCTGCGTCCGCCGCTGGGATTCCTTCCGCGGTGAGTCGCTGCATCACTTCCAAGCGAGCCACATCCTCGGCGGTATAACGGCGGTGATGTCCGCGGACATGGTGGCTGGGCCCGAGTCCGTAACGCTGGTGCCAGGTGCGCAGCGTGGTGACCGCAACGCCGAGCCGCCGGGCTACCGCTCCGGCGCTCAGGCCATTATCGACCACACGACGGCTCCGCTGGCTTGGCGGAAGCCGGGGCCGACTGATGCTCTGCCAGCCGCGCGATAACTCCGACCAGCCATGGCGCATAGCTCTCCGGACTGGCGTCCAGGGACTGTCTGAGCTGACGCTGGTCGACCCACCGCAGGTCGGCTACCTCGCTGGGATCAGGCGTAAGCGGCACCTCCGGCGGCACTTTTCCAACCAAGACATGGTCGTACTCGAACTCGACCCGGCCAGCGATCGGATCTTCCGCGTAATAGAGGTAGACACCGGCATCGGTTAGCGCGATTGGTTCCAGCCCAAGCTCTTCATGAAGTCGGCGCTTGGCGGATGGAGCAACTGACTGGCCGGGTGCCGGGTGACCGCAGCAGGCGTTGGCCCACAGCGACGCGAACCGGGTCTTCGCCGCAGACCTTCGCTGCAACAAAATTCGCCCGCCGTCGTCGATCAGAACAACAGAGAACGCCCGGTGCAGTTGCCCCGGCGCTTGATGTGCCTCCTCGACGGTCTGTATGCCCAGCGCCCGGCCCGTACGGTCGACAACCTCGACTGGATGGCGCTCCCGGGAGCTCAAGCTAGTCACTGGATGAGCCTCACAATCCGGTTGGACATCATGCTTGCCGATGCGCCGCGGTAATGGCGAGCTCGGTGAGCGCCGAACGGGAGGCAGGGTCGATCGGCGCCTCGGCCAGAGCGTCCAGTGCAGTCCCTATGCGACGCTCGACCATGGCTTCCACGGCATCCACTGCGCCGGTCTCGGTGACCACGTCCAACAGCCGATCCAGATCGGCCGCCTCCCGAGGCAGCCGCCGCAACGCTGTCTTCTGCGCCGGTGTAGCAAACCGCCGCGCAAGCAATATCAGCACAGTGGGCTTGCCGGTCCGGAAGTCGTCTCCGGCCGGCTTGCCGGTGACCGCCGGATCACCGAAGACTCCAAGCAAATCATCGCGGAGCTGGAAGGCCTCGCCAACGGCTGTGCCGTAGATCGTGTACGCGCGGCTGACTGTGCTCTGCGGCTCGCCGTTAGCCAGCGCCGCCCCTAGCAGCAGCGGACCGGTGACCGTGTAGCCCGCTGTCTTCAGGCGGGCGACCCGCAATGCCCGCTCAATCGACCAGGCATCGGCCTGAGTGTCGCTGAGCACGTCGAGATACTGACCTGCGATTGTGGCAATCCGCATTTCGTCATAGTGGCGGCGGGCCGCCAGCAGCGCGGCGGCCGGCACGCTCACCAGCAGCTGCATCCGATCTGCCCAGACCAGCAGGAGGTCGGCCAAAAGCACCGCACCAGCCGAACCAAATCGGCCTGCAGATCCCACGCGCGCAGCGGCACAGTGTTCTGCGGCAAGCACTTCATGCGCGGTAGGCATCCCACGACGGGTTGTGGAGCCGTCCATTACGTCGTCCTGTACCAGGGCGAACGCGTGCAACAACTCCAGGCTGGCGAGGGCCGGCAAGACGGCCTCCAGTTCCGGAACTGAACCGGCGGCGCCCAGCCAGCCCCAATACCCGAACGTTGGCCGGAGCCGCTTGCCAGAGGCAAGGACGTAACGCCGCGCCAGGCTGGCAAGCGTGCCCAGCGCGGGATCGGTGGCCTCCAACGCGACGGCTTCCCCGGCGAGGAAATCAGAAAGTGTTGCGTCAACCAGGTCTCGAAGCGCCGCGGCGTTCTCGACGGCTGACATGGCGCTGCTACCGGGTAGGGCTGCAGTCTCGGGGGGCTGAGCCGCGTCGTCAGCGGCCAGCGCGACAGGTACCGACAAGATGCCACCAGCCATCCGATTCGCCACGACGATCATCGTACCGTAAGCTGACTAGTTGCGTCGATTTTTGAGTCGTTTTCGGAGGTGGCGGTTCCTGATGCGCACTGCTGTGGTGTTGTTCACTCGGGACTTGCGGGTCAATGACCACCCAGCGCTTGCCGCGGCGTGCGCCACCGCCGAGGCGGTCGTGCCGCTGTATGTGCTCGACCCGGCACTGGCAGGGCGATCACTCAACCGCGATCGGTTCCTCCACCAAAGCCTGGCTGACCTGCGCTCTGCGCTGATCGACCGTGGTGGCGACCTCGTGATACGCCGTGGAGACCCGGTGGCCGAAACAATCCGGCTGGCCCGTGAAGTCGGTGCCGACAGGGTTGGGGTATCCGGTGACGTGAGTCGCTATGCCCGGCGGCGAGCACAACGACTACGCAACGAGTGTGATCACCACCGGCTGGCGCTACGACTCTTTCCCGGCCTGACGGTTGTCGACCCCGGCGCTCTCACACCTCCGGGTGGTGATCATTACCGGGTTTTCTCGCCGTACCATCGCGCCTGGGCGTCTGCACTATGGCGCCAGGAGGTGGCGGCCCCGGAGAGGGTCCGCCTGCCACCCGCCGTTGAGGTCGGGCAGCTGCCCGACCCGCCGATCGGGGAATCGCCCGCCGCCGCAGCAGGTGGCGAGACGGCGGGGCACCGCAGGCTCGATGAGTGGCTCGGTCAGGTTCTGCAGTATGGAGAGACCCACAACGACCTCGCGGCCGACACCACTTCGCGCCTCAGCCCGTACTTGCGGTTCGGCTGCCTGTCGCCGTTGACCGTGGCCAACAGCGCCCGAAGCCGAGGCGACTCCGAGCCATATCTGCGGCAGCTGTGCTGGCGCGACTTCTATTACCAAGTGGCCAGCGCGTTTCCTGATCTGTCGACACGCGCCTACCGTCCGGGAGCGACCGAGCCATGGCGCGACGATCCCGATTCCTTGGCCGCGTGGGCGGAGGGTCGCACCGGAGTGCCGATCGTGGACGCCGGTATGCGGCAGCTGCGCGCCGAAGGTTGGATGCACAACCGAGCCCGCCTCGTCGCCGCCTCCTACCTCACCAAACAGCTCGGAATCGATTGGCGGCTGGGCTACGCCGAGTTCGGCCGTTGGCTGCTTGACGGCGACCTGCCCAACAACGCCGGCAACTGGCAATGGGTCGCCGGCACTGGCAATGACACGCGTCCGTACCGGCGGTTCAATCCGCAGCGTCAGGCCGAACGGTACGACCCTGACGGCGCCTATGTTGCCCGTTACACCGCGTGATCCGTCCTGGTCCTGAGGAGATGCGCTCCTTCAACGCCACCTTGAGCAGACAATGGCTGCATGCGGGTGCATTCAGCGCTGGCCATCATCGTTGCGCTGGTAACCGTCCTAGCTGTCGGTTGCGGTGGACAGGTGACGGCGCCGTTGCCCCAGACTTCCCCGGATCAAAGTTGCCCGTCCTCGGGCACTCCACCGTCAGAAGGCTGCTGGCAAGCTGTGCTGCCCCTGGGAAGCGGGGGCTATCCCGCCGATCCTGGCTCTGAGAACAGGCCCTTATGGGAGCCGGGGCGCTTTCCCCTGACGCTGACTCCGCAGATTGCGTACCACGACAAGCTCTGGATGACGGCGCAGAGTCGCGCCTATTCATCTCCCGATGGTCTGATCTGGACAGAGCACGCAAAGACTGATTGGGGTGAACGGATCTATGAGTCGATGGCCTATTTCAAGGGTCGACTATGGATGTTCGGCGGCCTGGACTATCAGGCGGGCAAATTCCTGAACGATGTGTGGTCCTCCTCGGACGGTGTGAGGTGGTCGAGGATGGGCACCGCAAGCTGGTCGCCACGTGGCAGCCACACCGTGGTTGCCTACCGCGATCGACTCTGGCTGTTCGGAGGCGCGAACCACATTGCCAAAGACCGCTCAACCGATGGCTTTCTGAACGACGTATGGGTGTCCGAGGACGGCATCAGCTGGACCAAGGTCACCAGCGCGGCACCCTGGACGGCTCGTGACAAGCCTGGTGTCGTGATCTTCGATGGGCAGCTGTATCTCCTTGGCGGACAAGGCATCGCCGATGTCTGGCGAAGCTTAGATGGCCGCCGATGGACTCAGTTGACTGCCGAGGCGGACTGGAGCGGGCGGCACGACTTCGCCAGGCTCGCGTACGACGGCAGAATTTGGGTGTTCGGCGGCTGGAAAGACCGCTCCACCAATGCCCTCAATGACGTGTGGTACTCCCGTGATGGAACGAATTGGAGTCGCCAGACTGCTCATGCGCCCTGGGCGCCACGATCACCGATTGCCGTGGTGTTCGACAACAAGATCTGGATCTACAGTGGCAAACACACCGGTGCCGACGACAACTGGGGCGGCGACGTGTGGCAGATGATCACTGCAGCCGCGGTTGCGCGTTGACTGAGCAGCCGGATGATGACGCCATACTGTCTGCGTGCCAATTCGATTTCCGATTACCACGCCCAGGTTGACCATCCGGCCGATGGAACTTGACGACACTGAGGCCTTGCTTGCCGTCTATGGCGATGTGGAGACGATGCAGCATCTCAATTCTGAGTTGCCATCCACCGTCGAAGAGGCACGCGAATGGGTACAGATCAAGATCAACCTCTTTGCGCAAGATGATCAGTTGAGCCTTTGGACTGTCATTCACACTGAGTCTGGCCAGATCGTCGGCGATGTCGGTCTGCAGCATGAGGATTACGGCTCCGGCCCGGTGGTCGGTCTGGGCGGACGCGGCAATCGAAGGTTCTGGCGACAGGGACTGGGCCTTGAGGCGGCCAGCGCAGCCATCACGGCTGGATTCGAGCAGTTGGGCTTATCGGTGATCGGCGCAGAGACCCGGCCCGAGAATCGACCAGCGCAAGCGCTACTGGCCAAACTCGGCATGCGGCCGGCCGGGACCAACACCCAGGGCTGGCCGGTATTCATGATCACTCGCGAAGATTGGCTGACCCGTTCTGGGCTGTAAGCCGTAGCCACGGCTCACAGCTCACTCACCTCTTCCGAAAGTGGTCAGAAACGGCACGTCTCAGCGCAGGCCGTATGTCATGCCTGACCACTTTCCCGAAGAACCAGCTGGCCTTAAAAGGAGCCCTAGACGACCAGTGTTCGGGTCTCCCACTGCCCCTCGCCCAACAGGGTGAGCTCGTTGGTATGGAGATTCTCCAGACTGCTGCGATGTCCAACGCTGACGATGGTGCAGCCTGGCAGCCGGTCGCGGATCAATTCATAGATCGCGTGCTCCATACCCTCATCGAGTGCGGAAGTCGTCTCGTCGAGGAAGACCAGCGACGGTTTTGCTAACAGTATGCGGCCGAACGCCAGCCGCTGCTGCTCGCCCGGCGACAGTGTCTTGGACCAGTCGGTCTCCACATCCAACCGGTCGACTAGGTGCCCGAGCTGCATGGCACGCAGCGTCTCTGCGGCCTCATCATCGCTGAGTGTCTCGGCGGGTAACGGGTAGGCCAGTCCAGTGCGCAACGTGCCGAGTGGCAGGTACGGCTGTTGCCCACAGAACATGGCTCGTCCATCCAGCGGTCGCTCGATCGAGCCGTCCACGTACGGCCACAGGCCGGCGAGGCTACGCAACAGAGTGGTCTTGCCACTGCCCGATGCCCCCCTAACCAGCAATGACTCTCCGCTGTCGAGGTTGAGATCCAGGTCGGTCAGTAACGGCCGGCCATCAGGCAGGCGTACGTCAAGATCTTGAACACTGAGTCCCGACTCTCGATCTTCGGTGGCCGGCGCCGGTAGGGCCCGCGCTTCATGATTGGCATCCTGCAGCTGGGTGAGCCGGTTCAGCGATGCCCGATAGCTGGCAAAGTCGTCGTAGGCCAGCCGGAAGAACGACAGAGAACCCTCAACCTGGTCAAACGCCTGAGCCGTCTGGGTCACATCGCCGAGAGTGATCTCCTGGGCGAAGAACCGCGGCGCCTGGATGATCACTGGGAACACCACAGCAATCTGGCTAACCACAAGGTTGAATCCCTGGAACTTCAAACTCCGGAACACTATCGCCCAGGTATTGGCGATCACTGCCCCGAAGCGTGACATGAGTCCGCGGTTCTCCACCTGCTCTCCGCGGTAGAAGGCAATGTTCTCGGAATTGTCGCGAACTCGCACCAGGGCGTATCGATACGAAGCCGTTAGAAGCTCATTCAGGAAGTTCAACCGGATCAGCGGCCTACCGATCCTGAAGGCCAAGACCGTCGCGATGATCACGTAGATGTATGCGAGGAAGACCATGGCACGTGGGATCTGGAGACCAAAGAGGGTAATGGGACCCGACAGCTGCCACAGGATGATGGTGAAGGAGACCAGCGACACAGAAGACGACACCGCACCCAAGGCCAAGGTTTGGGAGTCGGAGGTGTATGAGGTGATGTCTTGCTGGATGCGCTGGTCAGGGTTGTCTACTGGGGTGCTTACGAATCGCCCGCGGTGATAGGCCGCGCCACTCATCCAGTCACCGACCATCTGCTCGTTAAGCCACAGTCTCCAGTGAATGATCTGTGCTTGGCCGATGTAGAAAGTCACCAGGACGAGGATCACGTAAATCGTCGCCAGAATTGCAAAGATCCAGATGAACTTCCAGAAGGTTGGCGCATCGAGCTCCTGCAGTGCGGTGTACAAGCCGTTGCTCTGAAACGTGAGAAGGACATTGAGCCGGACCGCTGTCACCGTCAGCAGCAGCAACAACGCAACGGTCAAGATCGGCCGCCAACTCAGCCAGGTGCGCTGACGCGGGATGAAGTACGCACCTGACAGCCGCCAGAACTGCCGCCCCCAGCGCGTACGCCGGATCAGCAACCAAGCGACCAGCACGAAGCCGATCACAACGTACAGAAACACCCGTGCGATCCATAGCAGGCTCGTCAACCACTCGGTTGACCAGTTGATCTCCATCTGTCCTCCAAGCTCTTGCTCCCACGAAGGGTCGGCTTACCTTAACGCCGTCAGACTCTGCGGGGATATTCGGTGGCACATGCGCGGTGAGCTCTCCGAAGAGCTCAGGACGGCGCTTATCGAAGCGGGCCGGTCGTGCCCTTCGACAAGCTCAGGGCACATATAGGCGACAGGCTCAGGGCACATATGGGCGACAAGCTCAGGACACATATAAGGCTCAAGGCACTAGGCTCAGGGCCCCTGCGTCGCGAGGCGGAGCCTGCGCCGTTCACTGCGCCGCTCGACAAGCGAATAAAGCACCGGGACCAGAAGCAGCGTGAGCACCGTAGAGGAGACCAGACCGCCAATGACGACGATCGCCAACGGCCCAGAAATGAAGGCCCCGCCACCGGTGAATCCGAGAGCCATGGGAATCAACGCGAAGATCGTCGCGCAGGCCGTCATAATGATCGGCCGCAACCGTAGCCGAGCGCCGTCGATGATCGCAGAGTGCAAATCCTCGCCGCGCCCTCGGTACTGATTGATCAGGTCGATCAACACGATCGCGTTAGTGACCACAATCCCAATCAGCATGAGTAGCCCAACCATGGCCGGAACCCCGAGCGGTGTGTCGGTGATCAGCAAACCCGCCACGGCGCCCGTCGCGGCGAAAGGAATGGAGACCATCAAGATCAACGGCTGTACCAAACTCCGGAACGTCCCAACCATGATCATGAAGACCAGCGCAATGGCCACCAACATCGCCAGACCGAGTTGGTTGAAGGCCTCGCGCTGATCATCGGCGGCGCCACCCAGCGTCGCCGTCACGCCAGGTGGCAGATCGGTGATCGCATCAATCCTTGACTGAATGGTTGCAGTCAGCGCGCCCAGGTCTTCGGCCTCAGGAGTAGCAGTGATCGTGACCGACGGCGTTCCCTCGATCTGGGTGACCGTCGTAGGAGCCAGCACCTGTTGGACCTTGGCGACGTCCTTCACCTTGACCGGCTTGGCTCGTACGTCAGCCAGCGCCTCCTGTTCATCTTGGAGTTCCTGCTGCTTCTCCCGCTGCTCGGCGGCCTGCTGGGCCTGTTCATCGGCGGCATTCAGTTGCTCGTCAACTTGTGTGATGCTCTCGTCGATCTGGTCGATACCGGCCTTGGACTGGTCTATCGCCTTCTCCGTCTGGGTCACCGCGGCGCTCAGTTGAGCAACCTGTTGCGACCACTGTTGCATCCGGAGTTGGAAGGCCAGTTGATCACTCGTCACTGGGACGGGCGGAATCGACGGGTTGGGCTGCGGCGGCTGAGGGGGGTTGGCTCTGAGTCTGTTCAACTGTCGCCGAGTATCGGCCAGCTGCCGCCTGGTGGTACTCAGCTGATCTACGCTGTCATCCCGGTTCTGTTCGAGCGTCGCGCGCTGTTCGCGCAGCTCGCGCTTCTGATCAGCAGTAGCCTCATCGGCTAGGCGCTGCTGCTCATCGGCAAACGCCTTTTGCTTGTCGGCCAGCTCGTCAGCAGCCTTGTCCTGGGCCTTCTGTTGTTGCAGCTGGCTAACCGGCAGTTCCAGATTGCCGATATCGGACGGACTGGGATCATCTGCCGCCTGACCCCGAACGAAGATCTCGCGCTGGTCCCCTTCAAGCGTCATCGAGCCGACGCGTGTGCCGCGTAATGCACTTGAGACGGCCTGGCCTACATCACCTTGAGTAAATCCGAGAGATGCCGCCTTTTTCTTGTCGAGATTCACCTTGAGTATCTTGCGCTGCTCCTCAAGATTGGTTCGAATGTTGCCGAGTCCAGGAACACTCTCTAGCTCTTGCTGCACTCGCTTCGCACCTGTCTCCAGGCTCTCGGTGTTGTCGCTGGACACTGTGACCGTCAAGTCGTTAGTGGTCGACTGGTTATTCGTCGTCGTCACGGTGATGTCACCGGCGGATGGGCCCAGCTCGGCCATCTGCGCTTGGAGCTGGGGACGTACGGTGTCAGCCCTGGCGCCTTCGGCAAGCAAAACCGTGAACTCTGCGCTGTTGGTACTAGGCGTTGCGCCGGGGACCAGGCTGCCGCCGATCGTCACCAAGTAGTTCTTTACCTGGGGATCGGCGCGCAACAAGTTCTCGACCTGCTCCGCTGCTTCGCTGGTGGTCGACAACCTGGTGCCGGGTGGCAGTTCCTGTTGAATTGCCAGCGTTGTTTGGTCGGTGACCGAACCGATGAAGTCGGTCTTCAAAAGGGTGGCCGATCCGAGAGTCGCTGCGAAGACGACTAAGGCGAGACCGAGGGTGATGAACGGGCGCCGTAGTCCAAAGTGCAGTATCGGCAGGTAACCGCGCTGCAGCCGGGTGACCTTCGTCTCTTCAGGAGTATGGGCTTCGGTGGTTTCAGTGGCCTCCGCCTGCTCATCGACCGCCCTGGCGGCAGATTCAGGTGCGCGAGGGGCCACCTCGCGATGAGCACCGCCGCGCAGGAACCAGTACGCCAGCACCGGCACGATCGTCATGGACACCAGCAGCGACGCGCCCAGCGCTACAGCAACCGTGATCGCAAATGGCCGGAAAAGTTCACCGACCACTCCCGCCACAATGGCGACTGGAGCGAACACCGTGACCGTTGTCAGTGTCGAGGCGGTGACGGCACTGGCCACCTCTCTGACCGATGCCAGAACGTCGTTCGGAGTCAGCGTGCGATGCCCGAGGTCGCGACGCTTGATGTTCTCCACTACGACGATCGAATCGTCGACGACTCGGCCGACCGCAACCGTCAGGGCAGCGAGCGTGAAGATGTTGAGCGAGTATTCGCTGAGCTGCAGACCGATCATGGCGATCAGCAGCGACAGCGGAATTGAGATTGCGGTGATCAAGGTGGCACGAATCGAGAACAAGAAGGCCAAGATCACCAGCACCGCGAAGGCCAGACCCAGCAGGCCCTCAACAGCAAGGTCATGGATCGACTGTTCGATCAGCGGCGCCTGGTCGAAGATCGTTGTGATTGTGGTGTTGTTGCCCAGCTTCTGCTCAAGGCTTGGGAGTATGTCGCGGACCTGGTGCGAGATCGCCACCGCGTCGGCATCGGCGTCCTTGAGAACGGCAAGGCTGAGCGCCGGCCGGCCGTCGGCCCGAGCGATAGACGTCGATTCAATCGATTCCACCTTCACGTCCGCAACCGCGGAAAGCGGCACCGGATTGTCCGGAGTGGGTACCTGCAAGGCTTGAAACTGCTTCACGGTGTTAGCCGACGTGCCGACCTCGACGGCCAGCTCCAGGTCCTTTTCGAAGCTGCTGCCAGCCGGAGTGATGGTCGCCTGGCCTTGCACCGTCTGAGTCACTGCTTGCGCGGTGACGTCGTATTTACGAAGATCACGCGGCCGCAGTGTGACGAGGAGCTGTGTCGTGTCCTCGCCGGCCGTCGTGACGCTGCGTACCCCATCGATTCCCGAAAGCTCGGGTACCGCGACGTTCTCGACCTGGCGGCTGGCTTCATCCAAAGGGGCATCGGAGGCCACAGCGAGCAGCAGCACCGGAATGTCGTCAGTTCTGCCGGTTATGACCTCTGTCTCGACCAAATCCGGCAGCGTCGCTCTGAGCCCGTCGACCGCGTTGCGGATATCGGCAACGACCTGGTCGGGATCGAGGCCGTACTCCCATTCCACAGTGATAGTGGCGATGCCATTCGAGGAAGTCGATTCCACCTTGGTGACGCCCGATACGCCGGTGAGTGCGCGTTCCAGTGGTGTCGACACCTCATCGGCCACAATCTGCGGCGAGACGCCTGGATAGTTAGCCGTCACAATCGCGGTCGGCACCTGGATCGATGGCAGCAACTCCTGTTTGAGGTTGAGAGTCGCCAGCACGCCAAAGACGACAATCGCCAACGTCGCCAAGCCGACAATCATGCGATTGGCGAGGCTGAGCCGCGTCAGGGAGGTCATGTAGCAAGCTCCCTTCCGCGTGTGGCCTCGACCGAGACGCCAGCCGCCCCGTACGGTGGCACCGACACGATCATTCGCATGGAGCTTACAGTTAGTACAAGCTGGATAATCAAGCCGTTACGATCCTTTCAGCACGACACGCCGGATTGATGAAGACGACAGGCGACCAATGACCGGGACCGCTCACGAAGCCGCGGCAGCAATCAACGAACGAGAGGAGTTGATCAGCTGCCTGGAGCGCATTCAGGACAGCTTTGAACGCCGAGCTCTGTCCACAATGGCGGAGCCACTCATCTCAACGCCGCTTACCATGCAGCAGCTCAAGGTCTTGACCATGATCGCGATCGATCCTGAGAGAGCGACCGGCCATGAGCTGGCGGCGCAACTCAAAGTGTCCGTAGCCACCATGTCGGGCCTGGTGGATCGACTGGTGGAACACGGCATGGTGACGCGAGGTGAGGATCCAACTGATCGGCGCGTTCGCCCGCTCAGCGTGACGCCGGAGGGTAACGCGACAATCCGGAGTTTGCTCAGCTCGTCCGGAACCATGCCCACCCCGGTCCTTCGAAGACTCGCCATCGAAGACCTGCGGGCGCTCGTACAAGGAGTGCTAGCCATCGACCGTGCGGTCCGGGAAGGATCGGAGGTCGACTCCCCCGGCGCATGATCAGTCCGACTCCGCAGTGGCTGCACGTCTTTATTGACGTCCGTGGCAACGTAGCAGAAGTGTCGGCGAAGTTTTGGTCGGCGGCACTTGGATGGCAGCTTGGGGATTCCTGGCCGAGACATCCAGAGTTCCGTAGCTTTGAGCCGGGTGATGGTGATGCCTACGTCCATCAGCAGGTGGGCGATCACGGGCCGCGCATCCACTTCGACGTTGAGGTCACCGATGAGGCTGAGGTTGAGCACCTTGTCAGGCTCGGTGCCAAGCTGGTTGCTGAGTCACGGGAGTGGTGGCCGATGATCTCACCCGGTGGTCTGCCGTTCTGCCTTGTACGCCGCAAGGAGCATGTCCGACCGGCACCGGTGAGCTGGGATGGGCACGGTAGCCGCCTAGTCCAGATCTGCGTCGACTCGCCGGCCGGCCTGCACGACGCTGAGGTCGCTTTCTGGCGCTCAGCCCTGAACTGGCGATGGGCAGCAAGTGACTTTGGGGAATTCGAGGGCAAGTTATATGCGCCGTCGGGCTCCAGCGCGCAGCTGTTATTCCAGCGGCTTGGTCAAGATGATCCGAGTGCTGCGGTAAGGGCTCACATCGACCTGGGAACCGACGACCTAGAGGCCGACGCCCAACGCCTGGTTCAACTTGGAGCTCAGAGGGTCGGTCCTGGCCGCGGATGGATCGTTCTTCGTGATCCCACTGGATTGGTTTTCTGTACTACCGGCAACTCGCCCGATGCCCCGTGACTAACTGCCGGCTCGATTAATCCTTGACTGCCACCAAGATGGTGAAGCTGGAGAAGGCAGTCTCCTCGGTCACGTAGTCCAGCCGCCTCGCATAGCGCCCGCAGGTGGGAGCGAGTGTCGACAACGTTGCCCCAGGTGACCTCGTACCACTGAGCCAGCGCGGCGAAGCGGGTCGGCATGGTCTGCAGCGCCGCATCGGTCTCCGGGTAGGCCTCATCATTTAAGCGCCTCTGCCACCTCGCGCATGAGGCCTCGCTCTCCCACTGCTCGAGATGCGCTGTCTTAGCTGTCGGGCGCCTCCTTCAGGCGCGCTGTCTCATCGGTCTCGGCTTCCTTCTCTCCGTAGGCCGCGGTGAGCTGGTCGACGCTGTCGGTTCCCGATTTCGACTGACTCTTTGCTTCGCCTGCGGCGGCGCTCCCGACAGCGGCGGGGGAAGGTTCGGTACCTACCTCCTCCTCCTGCTGGGCCTGCTTCTGCGCCTGCTCAGCTTCGAGTCTCGCCATCAGTGTGCGGGCAACAATCTGCTGCCTCGTTGTGGTGCGCTGCGAGCGGCCTCGGAAGATGAAGCTGACGGCCCAATGCAGCATGGTGGTGAGCCGGTTCTTGAACCCAATGAGATACATGACGTGCACCGCGAGCCACATCAACCATGCGACGAAACCAGCCAAATTGATCTTGCCGATGCTGGCCACGGCGTGGAATCGCGAGATGGTCGCCATGCTGCCTTTGTCGAAGTACTTGAAGGGTTCGTCGGGCGGTTCGCCGCGCAACCGGCGTTCAATCTGGCGGGCCGCGTACTTGCCCCCTTGCATGGCGACCTGGGCAACTCCGGGCAGCTTATCGAGCGCCATCAGGTCGCCGATCACGAAAACCTCTGAATGCCCCGGCAGGGTGAGATCGGGATTCACCATCACTCGCCCGGCGCGGTCGATTTCGGCACCACTTTGTTCTGCGAGTTGCTTTCCCAGCGGTGATGCACTGACCCCAGCGGCCCAGACCTTGCACCGAGAGCGGATCCGCCGCTGGTTGCCGTCAGCGTCGATGATGTCAACGCCGTAGTTGTCGACACCGACCACCTTGGCGTTGAGCTCCACATCTACGCCAATATTTTCAAGCTGCCTCTTGGCTGCGCTGGACAGTTTGTCCCCAAACGTGGGGAGCACGGCCGGTGCGGCGTCCAGCAGAATGATCTTCGCCTTGGTGGTGTCGATGCGGCGGAAATCCCGTCGCAGCGTACGGTGCGCTAGCTCGCTAATCTGGCCGGCCATCTCAACGCCGGTCGGACCGGCGCCCACTACGACGAAGGTGAGCCACTCGTCCCGCTCCTCTGGGTCCTCGGACAACTCGGCCAGCTCGAATGACCCAAAGATCCGGCCACGGAGCTCCAAGGCATCGTCGATGCTCTTCATGCCAGGAGCCCACTCCGAGAATTGATCATTACCGAAGTACGACTGACCTGCACCGGCAGCCACGATCAGGCTGTCGTACGGGGTGACGGTGGTGCCCATCGGACTGACCGAGGTGACTCTCTTGGCATTGATGTCGATGTCGGTAACCCGGCCAAGCAGCACCGTGGCGTTCTTCTGCCTCTTCAGCACCTCACGGGTCGCTGGTGCCACCTCGCCCTCAGACAAGACCCCGGTCGCAACCTGGTACAGCAGCGGCTGAAAGAGGTGGTGGGAGGTCCCGCTGATCATGGTCACCTCGACCGGAGCCTTGGCCAGCGCCTGAGTAGCCCAGAGCCCGCCGAAGCCAGAACCGATAACCACAACCCGATGCCTGCTCGATTCGCGATCAACAGGTGACGGGGTTGCAGGACTTGGTGCTGGGGTTTCTACCGCCATGACCTCACTCCTCGCTGTCGTCGTGCTGCCCTGCCTGGACCGCTGCCCAACAGGGGCGGGAGACCCGGATTACCGGTTTCATCAGCCGCCTTTGCTCAGCAATCGTCCCAGTCACAGCCCGAATTAGCCACCATTCAATGGCCAGTTCACAATCGAGTCATACCCGCTTCTTTTGTCTCCGACTCGCTCGTGCGGGAACCTCCGTTCACGTAGGTTTCTTGCGGTCTGCAAAGGCTGTCACCTGTGCAGAGCAGCAGCAACATACGTTTACGTAGGTTTCCGACAGAGGCGGGCGGCGTGTAAGTCGCCGGCGTTAGTCAAGGTCGGCAGCTAGGCGGCGTTAGGGACGCAGGGGCGCCTTCGCGGCCGATGCAGTGGCCTGCTGCGCTCGGGACTTGGAAGCCTGACGTTCAGCCTCCGGTACCACGGTCGTGCTCAACACGATCATCGCGTGCGCCTCGACTCGATGGGTCGACTTGGCTCGCCAAGGTCGAACATCTGGCGGATCGACCTGTCCGGTAGCGGTATCAAGTCGCACCTGCCAGTTCTGGCCGAACTCTGCCGGCGGAATGGTGAACCTGATCGGTTCGATGTGGGCGTTGAAGAGCAACAGGAAATGGTCATCGGTGATCGGCCGGCCGACGGCATCGAGTTCGGGAATCGCATCGCCGTTGAGAAACACCATCAGGCTGCGGGCGAATCCGGAATTCCAATCCGCCTCGTCCATCTCTGTTGCATCAGGCTTGAACCACAAGATGTCGCCGAGCTCGCTTCTGCCGCCGTGCGCAGCATCGCCGGCGAAGAACCGCCGCCGTCGCAGTATCGGATGAGCCTTACGAAGGCTGATCGCCGCCGAGGTGAACGCGAGCAGATCCTTTTGATCGGCGTTGAGATCCCAGTTCACCCAGGAGATCTCGTTGTCCTGTGCGTACACGTTGTTGTTGCCGCGTTGCGAACGACCAAGCTCATCTCCGTGCGCGAGCATCGGAACACCTTGGCTCACCATCATGGTGGTGATGAAGTTGCGCTGCTGCCGTAACCGCAGTGCATTGACCGCGGGTTCGTCGGTCTCGCCCTCGACACCGCAGTTCCATGATCGATTATGGCTTTCGCCGTCCTGGCCGCCCTCGCCGTTCGCCTCGTTGTGTTTGTAGTTGTACGAGACAAGATCACGCAGCGTAAAGCCGTCGTGGGCAACCACAAAGTTGATCGAGGCGGTGGGACGTCTGTCGGAGTGCTCGTAGAGGTCACTTGATCCAGTGATCCGAGAGGCAAACTCAGCCAGCGACGCCGGTTCCCCACGCCAGAAGTCACGCACGGTGTCGCGGTACTTGCCATTCCACTCGCTCCACAAGGGTGGAAAGTTCCCGACCTGATAGCCGCCGTCGCCGAGATCCCAGGGTTCGGCAATCAGTTTGACCTGGGAGATGACTGGGTCCTGCTGAATGATGTCGAAGAACGCCGACAGCTTGTCCACCTCATGGAACTGTCGGGCCAGTGTCGCGGCAAGATCAAATCGGAAGCCATCGACATGCATCTCCAGGACCCAATAGCGCAAGGAGTCCATGATCAGCTGCAGCACATGCGGGTTGCGCATAAGCAGGCTGTTGCCAGTGCCGGTGGTGTCGTAATAATGCTGCTTGGCGCCATCGACGAGCCGGTAGTAGGCCGCATTGTCGATGCCGCGAAACGCGATTGTCGGCCCTCGTTCGTTGCCTTCGGCGGTGTGGTTGTAGACCACATCCAAGATCACCTCGATGTCAGCCTCATGCAGCGCCTTGACCATCGCCTTGAACTCAGTGGTCTGCTGACCAAGATCGAGGGCACTGGTATAGCCGTTGTGTGGCGCGAGGAAGCCGATGGTGTTGTAACCCCAGTAGTTGGACAATCCGCGATCGACAAGATGGCTGTCGTTGACGAACTGATGCACGGGGAGCAGCTCGACCGCCGTTATCCCAAGCGAGGTGAGGTGCTCGATGATCACCGGATGGCCGATTGCTGCATAGCTCCCTCGGACATCGTCAGGGATGCCAGGATGAGTCATCGACAGACCCTTGACGTGCATCTCGTAGATGACGCTCTCGTGGTATTGGTGCCGCGGTGGCCGATCATGGCCCCAGTCAAAGTACGGAGTGGTGACCACCGACAGCATGGTGTGGCCCAAGGAGTCAAGATCATTGAACTTGGTCGGGTCGGTGAACCGGTACGAGAATAAGGACTCATGGCCGTCGATCTGGCCGCTAATCGCCTTTGCGTACGGATCCAGCAGGAACTTGGACGCGTTGCACCGATGACCTCTGGCCGGCTCGTACGGACCGTAGACGCGATAGCCGTAACGCTGACCCGGCTGGATACGTGGCAGGTAGGTATGCCAGACATTGCCGTCGACCTCGATCAGTTCGACGCGGGTCTCCTCGCGATCTTCACTGATCAGACATAGCTCGACTTTTGATGCCACCTCCGAAAAGACGGCGAAGTTCACTCCGGTGCCGTCGAACGTGGCACCCAACGGATATGGCCGTCCGGGCCACATCTCCACGCGTTGTCTCTGCAGACCGTTCTGCAACACCGACACGACAGTCTCCTGATCAGTACAGCCCTCAACCCCTGAAGTATCAACGCTACCGCTGTCCTCATCTGGGCGGATTCCAGCTGCTCGCAGGTCCCCTCTGGGTCTGATCGCGCATCGCGCGCTCTGGATCCGCCGACGTCGTCGTCGCTCGCCGAGCAAGAAGGCCTCGGCTCCTCTTCCTCCGCCCGGCGGGCGCGCGATTCTCGACGCTCGCAGTCCTTTAGGGGCTGCTCGCGCACAATGAGATCCGTGCGACGCGAGGCCTCGGTACTGCATCTCGATCTTGATGCCTTCTTCGCGTCCGTCGAGCAGCGCGACAAACCATCGCTACGCGGAAAACCGGTCGTGGTGGGCGGCCTTGGCCAGCGCGGCGTCGTGGCCACGGCCTCGTACGAGGCCAGGGTTTTCGGCGTACGGTCTGCCATGCCGACACACGACGCACGGCGTCGCTGTCCGCAGGCAGCCTTCCTCGTCGGTCGATTCGGCGCCTACCACACCGCCAGCCGCCAGGTGATGGAGGTGCTGCGTCGGCTGTCACCGGTTGTGGAGCCGCTGTCCTTAGACGAGGCATTCGTCGATCTCGGCGCAGCAACTACTGCTGTTGACTTCAGCCGACCTGGTCTGCAGCTGCTGATTAAGCAGCTCAAGGACGAGGTGCGGCTGACCACTGATGGCTTGACCGCGTCGGTCGGCGTCGCCACCTCGAAATTCATTGCCAAGGTCGCCACCGAGCTGGCCAAACCTGATGGTTGGTCGATCATCGAACCAGGTCAAGAAGTAGCGCTGCTGAGGCCCATGCAGGTCAGTGTCATTCCAGGTGTCGGCCCGGTCACACAAGAGAAGCTGCACCGGATCGGCATCCATACCGTTGCTGACCTTCAGCAATGCGCCTTCGATGAGCTCGTGCAGGTGATCGGAAAGACGCATGCACAAGCCTTGATCGATCTGGCGTATGCGCGCGATGACCGGCCGGTCGAGCCAGATCGAGAGACGAAATCGATTTCAGTCGAGGACACCTTCGAAACTGATCTTGTTTCGCGCTCAGAGCTCACCGCGATCTTGCTTCGTGATGCCCGTCAGGTAGCTGCGAGACTGCGAGCCGCAAAGCTTTTCGCGCATACCGTGACGATCAAGGTACGGCTGCATGACTTCTCGACCTTGACAAGATCACGGACGTTGCTGACTGCGACCGATCACCCGGACGTCATCGGTTCGGTTGCCACCTCCCTGCTCTCTGCGGTCGATGCCACGGGCGGAGTACGCCTACTTGGCGTTGGGGTTGCTGGCCTGACAGATGTGTTGCAGGAAGACCTCTTCGCAGCGGATGGCTCGACCGGGAGTAGCACCGAGGATGTGGTGGAAGATCACCCCGAACCACAGGAACCACCGGTTCGCCAGGGCTGGCCACCTGGAATTGATGTCGAGCATGATCAGCATGGCCGTGGCTGGGTCTGGGGCTCCGGCCTGGGCCGGGTAACGGTCCGCTTCGAGACCAGAGACACACCGCCGGGTCCAGTCCGCACCTTCGCTACCGACGATCCCGCACTACATCGCGTCGACCCGACCCAAGCAGGTGATGTGTCCTGAACCTACGGATCGCGCGGAGTGAGCGATAGCGAGCGAAGCAATCAAACACGGATCGTGCGCGCCGCTGCCTGGACAAACGAGCGAACAGCCCAGCCTCCAGCAGACTCCAGCTTCGTAGCACCGCTGGCTGCGAGCGAGGGAGGAAGGCAGCGGCTTGCTACGCGCGATCCGCGCGGAGCGAGCGATAGCGAGCGAAGCAATCAAACTTGTCTCAGGAGTCGATGCTAGAGGCAGCCTCAATGAGCCCCAGAAACAGGCCGTGATCGTCGCCACTTTCGGGATGCCATTGCACCCCTAGCCAGAACGGCCGTTCCGGATCCTCGATGGCTTCAATGGTGCCGTCCGCCGCACGAGCCGTGGCTTCGAAGCCTGGATGGCTGACGACCGATTGATGGTGATGACAGCTGACCTGCACACGATCACCAACGAAGTTTCGAATCCGCGAACCCTCCCTGGTACTGATCGAGGTCCAGCCGAAGGCGTTGCCACCCGGCGCGTGCTCTTCATGCCCGACAACATCGGGTAAGTACTGTTCGAGCGAACCGCCGGCCCGAACAGCCATCACCTGCATGCCACGGCAGATGCCAAGCGTGGGAAGACCAAGCCGATCGGCAGCATCCAATAGGCCGAACTCCCAGGCGTCTCGATCACGGCGAACCTTGGTCATAGGATGCGGCATCTTGCCGTAGCGATCCGGATCGACATCGGCACCACCGGTAATGATCAGTCCGTTGAGGCGGGAGACGACTTCGACCGCCCCGTCATTTTGTGGCGGCAGCAGTACCACGACACCGCCGGCAGCCTCGACCGAGCGGGTGTAGACCGATGGCAGCAGGTCGGCCGGCATGTTCCAAACGCTCCAGGCAGCCTGCTCGCGATAGGTGGTCAGACCGATGATTGGCCGCCCGTGTTTCCCCCCCGTCGCGGTCATGGCCCCCATTCTCACATTCTTTCGAAGCTGCGCCTCAGCTCCCAGTCGGTGACAGCGGCCTCGAACGCTGCCAGCTCAACATCGGCCATATTGGTGTAGTGATCGACGACCTCACCTCCGAATGCCGTCCTTGCGAGTTGTGAGCTGGCGAACGCTTGCCGGGCCTCCCGCAGCGTACAAGGAATCCTGGTGAAGTCGGAGGAATGAGCGTTGCCAGTTAGCGGCGGCCCGAGTTCCAGATCATGATCGATGCCGTAGAGGCCACCTGCGATCATCGCTGCAAGAGCCAGATAAGGGTTGGCGTCCGCACCCGGTGCATGGTTCTCCACTCTTGCGGACTCATTTTGGCCTAGGACCTGTAGGGCGGCCCCGCGGTTCTTCAACCCCCAAGCGATCGCTGTCGGTGCCAGTGATCTACCGGCAAAACGCTTGTAGGAGTTGACGTTTGGCGCGTACAGCAGTGCGAAGTCGTACAGAGTAAGGAGGACACCGGCGACGAAGGCATCGTGCAAAGCGGTACGTCCACGATCGTTCCAGAACACAGCCGAACCGTCGCTGCCCAGCAGCGACAGCCGGATGCCACAGGAATTTCCGTCCTGCTCGTCGTAAGTGGCCATGAACGTAATCGATTTGCTTTGCTGAACCGCTATCTCCTTGGCGATGGTCTTGAAAACCGTATGGTTGTCGGCCGCAGTCAAGGCATCTCCATGGCAGAAGCTGATCGCGTGCTGCCCCGGATTGCGCTTGGCATTGACCGACTCGATGTCGATACCTGCGGTGTAGACCGCTTGGCGAATGGCGTGCAGCAGCGGTTCTATCCGGCTGCTGCTGATGATCGAGTAGTCGGCGTTGAACCGACTGACTGGTACAAGATCACGATAATGAGCGTTCCAGGCGTCCTCGTAGCTGGTGTCGAAGGCCATGAATTCCAGCTCGGTGGCCGCCAGGACGGCATATCCTCGCTCGGTGGCGGCGGCCAGCTGTTGCTTCAGGATCGCCCGCGGGGACGCGACGACCGGCAACTCATCCGAACCGACGACGTCACACTGCACCATGACGGTGCCGGGCTGGTGCACCAGCAGCCGAATCGTCTGCTGATCGAGGATGAGCTTCATATCCTTGGAGTCTTGTTCCGGGAGAACCGTGCCGTAGTGGTCGGCGACATTCATGTCGACGTCGACCGCCAGCAGGTACGCGGGTGCCTCGGTCCCACGGTCTAGAACGTGTTCGGCGAAATACCCCGCATGCAGTCGCTTGCCCTGCAACCGCCCTTGCAGATCGGCAAAGGCGACAACAACAGTGTCGATGTCTCCCTCGTTGATGCGACGGCGAAGATCATGGACGCTGAGATGACGGGCGTTGCGCAAATCGGTCACGTCGGTCTCTCACTCCTTCATCGGGTGCACGATCACAACACCGGTAGGACTCGGCTATCGACGCTAGCCCAATACGTGATGGAAGATAAGGTCGGCCGCCGTCCCTAGGCTGGGCGCATGGCCATGTGGATGGGTGCGCTGGAGTTCGACCTGCGGCTTGGCGATGTGCACTCACTCAAGGAAAAACGCTCGCTGATACGCCCGCTGATCGCTGAGGTGCGGAGGCGATTCGAACTCAGCGTTGCCGAAGTTGATCATCTTGGGCTGCACCGACGCGCAGGTATCGGGGTCGCCGCGGTGAGCGCGGATCGGGCCCATCTAGTCCAGGTTCTTGATGCGGTGGAGCAGCTCGTCGCCTACCGTCCTGAGGTCGAGCTGCTATCGGTACGCCGCACGCTCCGGTCAGCAGAAGATGAGTAGGCGCTAGCGGGCGGTCGGTTAGGCAGGGCGGTTCCGCCGACCTGCGGCATACGGGTCCCCAAGATCGACATCGATGACCCGCCGCCTAGGTTCGAGTAGCGCGGGTTCGCGGAAGCAGAGCAGCCGCCCATCACCCTGCGGTCCCGAGATCGTGTTGCCGTCGGCGATGACATCGCCTGATTTGAATAGGTACGCCGCCGTAGAAAAGAGGATGGTCGCGATCTCAGCAGGCTCCCGGTCGCGGAAGTGACACTGCACGTCGGGTAGATCGAATACGTGTAGCCCGAGAGTATCCATGACTATCGCGCCAGGATCATTGGCGATGCTGAAGTAGCGCACATTGATCAGACCATCAAGATCACCGGCAACGAACTGCTCAGGGTCGCCGACCCGCTGACTCTGTGGCCAGCTCAGAACTGCTGGCTGAGTGTGGCGGATCAGTACGGCGACTACGTTGCTCATCGCGCCCCAGCGCTCTTGCGGCGTACGACCTTCGCCGAACATCTCGGTAACCAGCAAGCTGAATCGGCAGCCTGCGACTGCCGCTTCGGCACCATCCCAGTCCCAGGTCTGGCTGACATCAGGCAAAGCCTTGCCACCCTCACCCAGTGGGCTGCCGGGCATGATCACGGTTAGCAGTGGGGCTGTGCTATTTCCATATGGGACAACAACCGACTCCATCTGTGGTTCGGCGTCCGGCGACAAGGTACGTAATGCCTGTAGCAGCCCAGGATCACCGAGATCCGGCGGGTTCTCGGCGTACCACAACTCTACGACTAACGGGGCCGAATTCGGTTCAGTCATGATCAGCTCCGCTCCGCCAGAAACCAGGAAGCACTGCGGCGATCGCCTCAAGGCGGTCGACCGCCTGAAGTCTTGCCATGTCCGTCTGCCTGTGGCTTACCGCGATGCTCACAGCGCACCCTTACCCATTCGGACTGAAAGTGTGACACAGCATTCATTTATCGCTGCTGATCCTGATTCAGACGAGATCATCCTCGCCGCTGGCAGCGCGCACACCAGAACAGATTGCGACCAGTGAGAACCTCGGTGCGTATCTTGGAACCGCACACCAGGCAGGGCATCCCCGCCCGCCGATAGACGTAGACCTCACCTCCATGATCATCTTGGCGTGGCGGGCGGCCCATTGCCTCTGGCGTGTACTCGGGGCGTACGGTGTCGATCCGTTTTGTCAGCACACCCTGCGGCATCAGCTCAACAAGATCAGT
>Ga0081538_10001131_pt1 | contig 28183 bp, 30 predicted proteins | sample TabmetS5T2R1_FD_71022 | JGI IMG/M metagenome (GOLD analysis project Ga0081538, IMG submission 71022) | Tabebuia heterophylla rhizosphere microbial communities from the University of Puerto Rico - S5T2R1 | ecosystem: Host-associated > Plants > Roots > Rhizosphere ...
GGCCTTCCGATCGTCCGCGGTCTTGAGGTACTTGAGGATGGCAGCCTTCGTCTCCCCCGACTCCTCCGCCTCGACCGCCTCGTGCACCGTGTAGTTGGACCCGCCCCACTCGGGCCGCACACCGTAGTGCTCGACCAGCGCCTTGCCCACCGTGCGCGCGATCTCGACGACTTCCTCCTCCAGCAGCGCGGTGGCGCAGAGGGACGCGCTCCACGGGATCTCGTGGGCGAGGCGGCGGAAGAAGTCCACGATGGCCGCCATCTCGGGCAGCGGGCGGATCCGGTCGTACTCCTCGCGGCCGTAGCCCAGGTCGTCGCCGATGCGCCGATAGAGCTCGTCGTGGTCCGGCGTGCCGCCCACCTTGCCCTCGAAGTAGCCGAGGTCCTCGACGAGGAGGTGCCGGGCGCAGTCCTTGCGGACCTCCAGCTCCTCGCAGCGCGTGTGGATGCCGCTGAAGATCCGGGGAAACCACGCGATGATCAAGTAGTGCTGGCTCATGTGTCCCCACACCTGCTCGCGCGAGAGCGCGCCCGCGGCGAAGCGCTTGAAGTACTCCGACTCGCGGAACGGGCTGCGGGCGAGGAGCTCGGCGGTGAGGGCGTCGTACCACTGCTCGGTGTTCATCGGCGTGAATCCTCCCGCGCCGGATTCTATCGCAGGCGAATCGGATCTGATACCCTGAGCCGCCCGGAGGGCGACCCGTGAGACAGAGCGATGAGCGCATCCTCACCACCCATGTCGGCAGCATCCCCCGCAGCGCCGCGCTCCGCGACCTCCTCGTCCGCCAGGACCGCGGCGAGGCCGTGGACGAGGCCGCCCTCGCCCGCGAGGCGGAGGCGGCGGTGCGTGACGTGGTGCGCCGCCAGCTGGAGGCCGGCGTCGACGTCGGCAATGACGGCGAGCAGCCGCGGGCCGGCTTCTCCACCTACGTGGCCCGGCGCATGCGGGGCTTCGGCGGCGCCAGCCGGCGGCCCGCCGCGAAGGAGTTCGCCGAGTTCCCCGACTACGCGGCCATGCTGGCGCGGCGCCGGGCCGACGCCGCGCGCATCGGCGACGCGCCGCAGGCGATCGCGCCTATCTCCTACGGGGATCTCTCCGAGGCCGAGCGCGAGTGCGACATGTTCGACCGCGCGGTGCAGGCGGCGCCCAAGGCCTTCGCCGAGCGCTTCATGACCGCGGTGTCGCCGGGCACCGCCGCCACCATCCTGCTCAACGCCCACTACGACTCGCACGAGCGCTACATCATGGCGCTGGCCGAGGAGCTGCGGAAGGAGTACGAGCTGATCCACCGCCGCGGCTACGTGCTGCAGCTCGACTGCCCGGACCTCGCCATGGAGCGCGCGCGCTTCTTCCAGGACGACTCCCTGGAGCGCTTCCAGCAGGCGGTGGCGCTCCACGTGGAGGCCATCAACCGCGCCTGCGTCAACATTCCCCCCGACCGCATCCGGCTGCACCTCTGCTGGGGCAACTACGACGGCCCGCACACGCACGACGTGCCCCTCGAGGCGGTGCTGCCACTCGTGGTCCGCGCCAGGGTCGGCGCCCTGTCCCTGCCGCTCGGCAACCCGCGCCATCAGCACGAGCATCGCGTGATCGCCCGGCTCGGCCTGCCCGCGGGCATGCTGTTCCTGCCCGGCGTCATCGACACCACCACCAACTACGTCGAGCACCCCGAGGTCGTCGCCGATCGTCTCGTCCAGGTCGTGGACGCGGTGGGCGACCGCACCCGAGTGATCGCGTCCACCGATTGCGGCTTCGGCACCTTCGCCGGATCCGAGATGTGCGCGCCCAGCGTGGTCTGGGCCAAGCTCCGCGCCCTCAGCGAGGGCGCCGCCCTCGCCACCCGCCGCCTCGGCGGCCGATAAGGAGATCGCTCATGCTCTTCGAGCTCCGCCAGTACCACATCCACCCCGGGCAGCAGGCCAACTGGGTGAAGTGCATGGAGGAGGAGATCATCCCCTTCCAGGTCAAGATGGGCATGGTCATCCTCGGGAGCTTCGTGGGCGAGGAGGACGCCTCGGTCTAGGTGTGGATTCGCCGCTTCGAGAGCGAGGCCGAGCGGAAGCGCCTGTACGACCTCGTGTACCAGAGCGACTACTGGAAGAACGAGATCTCGCCCCGGGTGCCCACCATGATCGACCGGGAGAAGATAAAAGTCACTCGGTTGACCGCCACCCCACGCTCACCTATTCAGTAGCGGGGGTACGCGGACGGCTGGTTGACGTGCCGCCGCTTCCCGGACGCGGCGGGCGTCCCGCAGCACCCGGACGGCGGAGCTCGCGAAGAGCGCGGCGATAGCGAGGCCCACCAGGATGTCGGGCCAGCCCGATCCGGTCAGCGCCACCGCGCCCGCCGCGGCCAGCACGCCCAGGTTGGCCGTGACGTCGTTGCGCGAGCAGAGCCATGCCGAGCGCATGTTCACGTCGTCGTCACGGAGTCGCCACAGCAGGAGCAGGCAGACGGCATTCGCGGCGAGCGCGACCAGCCCCACCCCGCCCATCACGTCCACCGCCGGCACGGCCCCCCGGGCGATCTTCAGGGCCGCCTGAACCAGCACACCCACACCGAAGACGGCCATGACCCATCCCTTGAGGGTGGCGGCGCGCGCCTGCCAACCCGCGCCCCGCGCCACGGCGTAGAGGCTCACGCCGTAGACGAGCGCGTCGCCCAGCATGTCGGCGGAGTCCGCGAGCAGCGCGGTGGAGGCGGCGAGCAGGCCGGCGGCGGCCTCGAGGCAGAACATGGCGACGTTCACCCCGAGGACCACGCGGAGCACTCGCCGCTGTCGCGCCGAGATCTCGGGGATGACGCTGCAGCATGCCTTCATGGCCTGCGCTCGTTCTCGCTCATGAGCCAGTCGAGAATGGCGGGATTCTCGTCGCGTGGATACGTGTGGGAGAGATCCTCGATCTCCCGGTAGACCACCTGCGCCCCCGCCGCCTGGAGCGCGTCGCGCGTCATGCGCGCCGCGTGGACGGGGAACATCCAGTCGAGCGCCCCGTGGACGAGATAGATGGGCCGGTCCTTCGCACGGCCCAGCCGGCCGCCGAGCAGCAGCAGCGGATGAAGCACGCCGCAGGCGGGCGCCAGGTGCGTGTACGTCGCATCCTCCATGAGCCCGGCGAGCAGCGCGTAGGTCGCGCCGTCGGACATCCCGGTCAGGAGGACCCGCGCGCGGTCCACCGCGTAGCGGCCGGCCACCGACTCCACCATCGCGGCGAGGGGCTCGGCGTCGACGTCGCCGCCGCCCATGATGGACCATGTGCGGTCGCGGGACGTGGGCGCGAGCACGAGCACGCCGCGCGCCCGCGCCTCGCGCAGCCAGGCCCACAGATAGTCACGGCCGTGGCCATGCCCGCCGTGCAGCGCCACCACCAGCGGCATGGGTGTCCGCCCGTCCCAGTCTTCCGGAACGTAGAGGGAAAACCCCCCGCGCTCGTCCCGCCCGTTGGCCGAGTGGAGCACGCCCACCCTCGGCCCGTCGTCACGGAGCACGCCCGCGCGCAGCCGGCCTACCAGGGCGTCGTCGTCGCGGCGGGCGGGCTCGAGGAACCAGCGGCTCACGGGGTCGAGCGCGGGCGCCAGCGGAAAGAGCGCCTCCTGTATGCCGCCGAAGCGCCGGAGCGCCCGGTAGAGCCCGATGGGCTCCTCGGCGTCCCCCGCCGCCGTCACGAAGGCGTCGACCAGGGCGGCGGTCTGACGCCCGACGTCGAGGAGCCGATCGCGCATGAACGCGAGGTCCGCCGGCCACGCGAAAGCCTCGAAGGCGCGGAGCCCCTCCGCGAGCGCGGGACCATGGGGCGTGAGGCTTTCGGCCAGGCGCCCCGCGAGCGGCGGGAACAGGTGACGCTGTACCCATCCGATGCGCTCCAGGGTGGAGAGCAGCGGATGGAGTAGCGTGTCCAGCGCCTCGCCGACGTCGCTACCCCCAGCCATGGCTCCATTCTCCTCCGGTGGACAACCTCGGGGGTATCCAGTAAGGTTCCAGAGTCAAAAGGAGAAACGCGTTCGCATTCCGGAACGGCAAGGCCGTTCGCGCGGGAGCCCCACATGGCCGCCCAGTCGATCCAGTGGCTCGAAGACACCGTCACGCTCGCCGGCTCCCCCGTGCGCCTGCGCACCGCCGGCGCCGGCGCCCCACTCCTCATCCTGCATCACGACATCGGCAGCCCCGAGCGGCCCGCGCTCCACGAGGCCCTCGCCGCCCGCTTCACCGTCCTGGCGCCCTCGCATCCCGGCTATGACGGCTCGGCGCGGCCCGCCTGGCTGCGAAACGTCCGGGACATCGCCGTGATGTATCAGGCGCTCCTCGCCGAGCGCGGCCTCACCGGCGTCACCTGCGTGGGCCTGGGCTTCGGGGGCTGGATCGCCGCCGAGATGGCCACCATGGCGCCGGCCCAATTCCGGCGACTCGTGCTCGTGGGCGCCATGGGCATCAAGCCCGAGCGCGGCCACATCATGGATCAGGCCCTCATGAGCTACATCGAGTACATCCGCGCGGGATTCCACGACCCCGGGGCGCTCTCCGGCGCCTTCGGGACGGAGCTGCCCACGCCGCTTCTCGAGCAGTGGGACGTCAACCGCGAGACCACCTTCCGCATCGCGTGGCGGCCCTACATGTTCAACCCGAGCCTCCCCCACCTGCTCGGGGGCGTGAAGACGCCCACCCTGGTGCTGTGGGGCGCGGAAGATCGCGTGGTGCCGTTCGAGTGCGGCGAGCGCTACGCCAAGGCCCTGCCCGCAGCCAGCCTCAAGGTGATCGAGAAGGCCGGGCATCTGGTGGACATGGAGCGGCCCGCGGACGTGGCGCGGGCCATCATCGATTTCGCGGGAGCCTAGGAGCCGGCCATGCACCTCATGTACTTCACCGAGCAGCCGATGTCGGCGTATGACGAGGAGGAGGGCCGGAAGTTCGGCGCCACCGCCCTCATGTTCTCCAACCGCCACTTCGATCCCGTGGCGGGCAGCCGTCTCTACAACCAGTACATGGAGCACTACAAGCTCGCCGAGGCGGTGGGCTTCGACGGCATCATGCTGAACGAGCACCACAACGCGCCGTTCTGCATGCAGGCCAAGACCAACATCTTCGCCTCCATCCTGGCCGCCATCACTGATCGAGTGAAGATCGTTCTCTTGGGCAATCCGCTGCCGCTGTCCGAGGATCCCCTGCGCCTGGCCGAGGAGCTGGCCATGATCGACATGGTCTCAAAGGGCCGGCTCGTGTCGGGCTTCGTGCGCGGCGGCGGCCAGGAGCAGCTCGCGACCGGGGTGAACCCGGCGTTCAATCGGGAGCGCTTCGAGGAGGCCCACGACCTCATCGTGAAGACGTGGACCCAGCACGGGCCGTTCCGCTGGGAGGGCAACCACTACCACCATCGTGTGGTGAATCCGTGGGCCTTGCCGCTCCAGACGCCGCATCCTCGGGTATGGATCCCCGGTGTCCTGAGCAAGGAGACGGTGATCTGGGCGGCCAAGCACCGCTATCCCTACATCGCGCTTTCGACCGCCATTCCCGCCACCAAGAAGATCTGGCAGCTCTACGATCAGGCGGCGGCCGAGGTGGGCTATGTGGCCGGCCCCGAGAACCGCGGCTATCTCCAGCGCATCCACGTGGCGGAGACGGAAGAGAAGGCGATGGCCAATGCCCGCCAGTTCATGTGGATGCAGGGCGAGTTCACCGGCCTCGCCCACCCCGTCTGGTCCAGCCCCTCCGGCTACTTCTCGCCGTCCAACCGCACCGCGTTCGTGGAGTTCGCGGTGGGCCGGCGCGAGAATCCACGCGCGGCGGCGTTCGAGGACCAGATCGCCGACCAGCAGATCATCGCGGGCACGCCCAAGACGGTCATCCCGCGCCTGCGCCGGCTCCTGGAGGAGACGCGGCCGTCCATCGTGGGCTTCTGGGCGAGCGACGGCTTCGTGAGCGACGCGGACTCGCGCACGTGCATCCGGCTGCTGGGCGAGGAGGTGCTCCCGGCGGTGCGCGAGATCGGGAACAGCCTGGGGCTCGCCGACCCCTTCGAGTCCAAGGCGCCGGTGAGCCTCGCCCACCCCGCTCCGGCCGAGCTGCGGGTCCCGCGGGCGTGATCGAGCCGCTGGACGCGGCGCGGGCCCTCGCGCCCCGCGTCCGCGCCTGCGCGGAGGAGATCGAGCGCGCGCGCGAGCTGCCGCGGGCCCTGTTCGAGGCCCTCGCCGACGCCGGCATGTTCCACCTGCTCGTGCCGCGCTCGGTCGGCGGGCAGGAGCTGGACCCGCCCACCTATATCCAGGTGATCGAGGAGCTTGGCAAGGCCGACGCGAGCACCGCGTGGGCGGTGAACCAGGGCGCGGTGTACGCCACCTACGCCGCCCGCATGCCGCGCGAGGCCGCCCGCGCCATCTGGACCGACGTGCCGCGCGCGGTGGTGGCCAACACGCCCATGCCCACCGCCACCGCGATCCCGGTGCCCGGCGGCTACCGCGTCACCGGCCGTCAGGGCTTCGCCACCGGCTGCCGGCACGCCGCGTGGCTGGCCGCGCATGCCACGGTGATGGAGAACGGCGAGGCGCGGCGCCTGCCGGACGGGACGGCCGATGCGCGCTATCTCTACGTGCCCGTCGCCGAGGGCGAGCTGCTCGACACGTGGACGGTGCGCGGCATGCGCGGTACCGGCACGCATCACTTCGCGGTCCAGGACGTGTTCGTGCCCGAGGTCCGCACGGTGCTGTCCGTGAACCCGCCCTTCTACGAGAAGGGGCCGCTGTACCAGATCCCGCGCACGCTCCTCTTCGCCTCCGGTGATGCCGCGGCCGCGCTGGGTGTCGCGCGCGCCTGTCTCGACGCGTTCGTCGAGCTGGCCGGCTCCAAGGCGCCGCGCAACATGGCGCTGCTCCGCGACCAGCCGATGATCCAGGACATGGTGGGCCACGCCGAGGCGGGACTTCGCTCGGCGCGGGCGTTCCTCGTCGAGACGGTCGATGAGATCTGGGCCCGGGCCAGCGCCACCGGCGCGCTCACCCTGGACGAGCGTGCGACGCTGCGGCTCGCGACCACGCATGGGATCCGGGAGGCGGTGAAGGTCGTGGACGCGGTGTACAACGCCGCCGGCGTCACCGCGATCTACGACGGCCACGTCCTCCAGCGCCAGTTCCAGGACATCCACGTGATCAGCCAGCACCTGCAGGCCCGCTTCGCCCACTACGAGCTGGTGGGCCGGCACTGGCTGGGGCTGCCCATCGACGAAGCCCGGCTCTAGGCCGGGCGGCTACTTCTTGAGGCGCACCTCCTCGAGGGGCGCTGACCATGGATAGGGATCGATCAGCATGAGCGCCGGCTCGGCCACGCGGGGGCCGACGCCGCTCGGCCAGATGTAGTCGAAGATCGGCCCGATCCGCACGCGCTCGTGCATCTGCCGCTGAATCTGGTGGAGCATGGCCTCCCGCTTGGCTCGATCCGTCTCGCGCCCCTGCTGCTTGTAGAGGGCGTCGAGATCGGGATAGCCCCCGTAGGCGAAGGCGCCGTCGCTGGGGAGCACCTCGGAGAGGCGCGAGGCCGCGTTGCCGTAGAGGGCACTCGAGCAGACGCAGACTCCCTTGAGCTTCTTCGACTGCACGGCGGCCAGGAACGCCGCCCGCTCCATGGGACGCATCTGCATGCGGATCCCCACCGCGCGGAAGTAGCCGATGATGGCTTCCCCAAGGGAGAAGTACGGAGGAAGCTGATGGAACTCGCCGCCGTCGAAGCCGTTGGGATAGCCGGCCTCGGCGAGGAGAGCGCGCGCCTTCGCCGGATCGTAGGGATAGGGCTCGATGGGCAGCGCGAACTCGAAGGTCTTCGGCACGAAATTGCCCGCCGGCCGCGAGGCCCCCAGCGTCTCGGCCTCGCTGAGCGCCTTCCGGTCGATGGCGTAGTTGGCGGCGAGGCGCACCCGCCGGTCCGCCCAGGGGGACTTCGCATCCCACTGGTCGAAGAAGTCGAGATAGAAGACGGCGATCCCGCCGGAGAACGCCACGCGCAGATTGGGATCGCGCTTGAGCTCCTGCGCCTGGGGCACCTCGAGGAGGTGCGCGATGTCCACCTCGCCGCGCTTGAGCATGGCCACGCGCGTGTTGGAGTCGGGCACCATCTTCCACACGAGCCGCTTCACCGACGGCGTCTTGCGCCAGTACCCTTCATTGGCCTCCAGGACGAGCTCGATGCCCGGCGTGTGGCCGACGAGCCGATAGGGCCCCAGTCCCACCGGGTTGCGCTTGAACCCGTCCGCGCCGACCTGCTCCAGGTACTTCTTGGGCACCACCCAGCCCGCGCCCGAGACGAGGCTGCCGTAGTAGGTCAGGAAGTCGGGCCACGGCTCGTGCAGCACGAAGCGTACGCGGTGCGGCCCCGCCACCACCACGTCGCGCACTCGCTCCTGGATGGCGCGCGCCTTGGCGCGATGGAAGCTGAACTTGACGTCCTCCGCGGTGAACGGGTCGCCGTTGTGGAACTTCACGCCCTCGCGGAGCTTGAACTCGTACGTCCGCCCGTCCGGGCTCACCGTCCACGACTCGGCCAGGCTCGGAGCCATGAGATTGCCCGGCAGCGGCTTCACGAGGGCGTCGTGCAGCGCATACAGCACCCAGAAGGGTGTGAGCTGTCCGACCGCCTCGGCGGGATCGAACCAGTTCGGCGAGAGCGTGATGTAGATGGCCCAGCGCATCTCGCCCTCGGGGCGGACGGGCTGGGCGGGCGCGGGCGCGGTCACGCCCGCGGCGAGCATCACCGAAAGGGTCAGGAGCGAGCGCCGGATGAACTTCATCGAGCACCTCCGCCGCCGAACGTATACCATGAGACGCGATGAACGCGGACGTCCTTCGCAAGCTGGCGCTCGAGGTGCGGAACTGGGGACGCTGGGGGCCCGAGGACGAGCTGGGCACGCTCAATTTCATCACCGCGGACGTCATCGCCCGGGCCAGCCGGCTCGTGACCGCCGGCAAGGTCTTCCCGCTCGGCATTCCCCTCCAGCGCGAGGGACCGCAGAGCGGCACTCGGCAGCGCTTCAATCCCATCCACTCCATGTTCCGCGACGGCGGCGACCGGCCGCGCACGCCGGCCGAGGTGGAAGCCGCGCAGGGCTATGGCGGCTCCGACGACTGGATCGTGATGCCGCTCCAGTGCGCGACCCAGTGGGACAGCCTCGCTCATATCTTCGACGAGGGGAAGATGTGGAACGGCTACGAGGCGGACCTCGTCACCAGCACCGGGGCGGCCAAGAACAGCATCGACAAGGCCAGCGGCCGCATCGTGGGGCGCGGCGTGCTGCTCGACGTCGCGCGCTGGAAGGGCGTGCGCGCGCTCGAGCCGGGCTACGCCATCACGGTGGAGGATCTCGAGGGCGCCGCCGCCGCGGAGGGGGTCGAGGTGGAGCGGGGCGACATCCTGCTCGTGCGCACGGGGCACATGACGCGCTACCTCGACCGGAACGACTGGCACTACTTCGACCTCGATCCTTTCCCCGGCGTCTCCGTGCACACCGCGCGCTGGATGCACGCGAAGGAGATCGCGGCGGTGGCCGCCGACAACTACGCCGTCGAGGTGCGGCCGTCGGAGATCATCGGCTTCCGCAACCCCTTCCACATCTGCGCCATCCCCAACATGGGCCTCACGCTCGGAGAGATCTTCTATCTGGAAGACCTCGCCGAGGATTGCGTGGCCGACGGCCGCTACGCCTTTTTCCTGGTCGCGCCCCCGCTCCCCGTCGTGCGCGCCGTCGGCACACCCATCAACCCCTACGCGCTGAAGTAGGCGTTCGACGCCTAGCCCGGCATGCCGGGCATGTCGACGGGCGCGTAGTACCGCTTCGCCCCCAGCGCATCCACCCGTTCCCAGAAGTCCGGCAGCGCCGCCAGGCCCATCTCGTTCACGCCCGCCTTCTGGCGCCACATCGCCCAGGACTCCGGGTGAAGGCGGCTGGCTTCGGCAAGCCAGCGCTCGCCCTCGTCCTGTCGGCCCGCGCGGATGAGGTATTGCCCGAGACGGAAGGCGGCATGCGCTTCGGCCATCTCCTGAGTCACGCGGGGCACGTTGGCCCGGGCGCGCGCTCCGTCGAGCGCGTGCGCGCTCGCCGCGCCGTGGAGCACCCAGTCGCGAAGGGCGGCGACGTAGGTCGCTTTCGCTTCCGCGGTGATCTTCGCCACGTCGGCCGGCACCTCCCGCGTGGTCCGGTTCATCTTCCGGAACCCCTCGTAGGCGCCCGCCGACTCGGTGGGGCGGACGATGCGCCCGGCTTCGTCGATCCAGACCGCCTGCGGGACGTTCACCATGCCGTAGAGCTCCGCGACGCGATGATCCCGGTCGATCAGGCAGGGATAGGTGGGCCGGGCCGCATCGATCCAGGGGAGCGGGTCACCGGGGCGGCTGTCCAGCGCCACCGCCACCACGACGAAGCCCCGGTCCTTCATGCTCTCGTACAGCTCCTGCCACACGGGCAGGTCGCGCCGGCACCCTCACCAGGACGCCCAGGAGACGAGGAGCACCTTCTTGCCGCGGTAGTCGGACAGGCGGTGGGGCCGTCCGGCGGCGTCGGGGAGGGTGAAGTCCGGCGCCTCCAGCGAGGCGAAGCTCGCCATCCGGTCGTCGGCGCCCTCGCCCAGGGACCATACCGTCCCGGCCGTGTCGTGGAGCACCGGCTTGCCGAGATGTCGCCAGACCGCGGCCATATCGACCCGGCCGTCGCGCACGAAGTCCGCCTCGCGGCCGGGGGGCAGCGGCACGCACATGCCCTGCCGGCAGAGGCCCTCCGACTCGAGCGACCACCCCGTCGCCGCCTCCAGTTCACCGGCAGGAATCCAGAGCCGCTCGCCGTCCGCACGGGCGCCCGGCGCCGGGCGCTCATCCCCCTCGATCAAGAGCATCGTCATGGCCCATCCTCCTCAGGAGCACTGTATACTAGCGCGGCAACGGACCGAGGAGGCGTCGATGGCCATGAGACGACGGATCGGCGTGATGGTGCCGTCCACCAACACGACGTGCGAGGCCGATTTCCAGATGGTCGTCCCGCGCGGTTACACCGTGCACGGCCAGCGCCTCTGGCTCACCAACGACGCGCTCGGCGAGACGGGCATGGAGCGCATGAACGCGGAGATCGAGAGCGGGGCGCGCTATCTCGCCACCGCGCGCGTCGACGCCATCTCCTACGGCTGCACCACGGGGAGCTTCTTCAAGGGCCCGGGCTGGGACCGGGAGATGCTGGCGCTCATCGAGGACACGGCGGGCGTGCCCGCGGTGGCCCCCAGCCCGTCGGTGGTGGAGGCGCTGCGCTTCTTCGGCGCCCGCCGGCTCTCCGTGGCCACGCCCTACCCCGAATGGAACAATCAGCGCCTCCGCTCCTATCTCACCGCGCAAGGATTCGAGGTGCTGAACCTCGAAGCCGAGCCGGTGGCGGCCAAGTCGGGCAATCAGGGAATCAATGACCAGGAGCCGGCGGGCATCGTGGAATTCGCCACGCGCGCCTGCCGCCCGGACGCCGACGCGCTCCTCTGCTCATGCACGGCCTGGCGCTCCGTCGAGGCCGCGCAGGAGATCGAGCGGCGCACCGGGAAGCCGGTGGTCACCTCCAACCAGGCCAGCATCTGGATGACGCTGCGCCGCCTCGGCCATCGCGAGCCCGTCGCCGGCTTCGGCCGGCTGCTCGAGCTCGGGTTGACGGCCGCCCCCGTCGGGGCATAGGCCGTCAAGGAAAGGGCCCCATGGTCCGCCCGATCCGCCGAATCGTGACCGGCCACGACGCCAAGGGCCGATCCGTCTTCCTGAGCGACGGGCCCTCGCCCCACGTGCTCACCATCGGCGGCCGCACCGACTTCGCCCTCACCAATCTCTGGGTCACCGACGGGAGCCCCGCGAGCAATGCGGGCGCGGCCGACGGCGCCGCGCGGCCGGTGGTGCTGGAGCCACCCGCCAACGGCACCATATTTCGCGTGGTCGAGTTTCCGCCGGAGCGGGCAGCCGGCACCTTCGATCGCAAAAAAGCGTTCGCCGACATGGGGGCGGACCATGCCATGGATCCCGACGGGAGCCGCCACCCCGGCATGCACAAGACCAGCTCGGTGGACTACGCCATCGTGCTGGCCGGGGAGATCTGGGCGCTCATGGACGAGGGCGAGACCCTCATGAAGGCCGGCGACTGCCTCGTGCAGCGCGGCACCAATCACGCCTGGGCCAATCGCAGCGACGCGCCCTGCCTGGTCGCGTTCATCCTGGTCAACGCAAAGCCCGTCTGATGCGACGCCGGCCCGGGCAGCTTCGTCGCTGTCTGGCGGCCCTGGGCGGCGCCGCGCTCATCTGCGCGACGGCCGCCGCGGTCGAGGCCCGTGACGGCGACGAGCCGCGGGGTTATCTCGCCATTCGCGGGTTCGGCTCCAATCCCGCCACCGGCGCCCACGACTACTGGGGCGCCTCCCTGGGCGCCAACTACAACCGCTTCATCGGCGGCGAGCTGGCCGTCGACATCTTCGAGCGCCGCCTCAAGAGCGACGTCCTCGACTCGGTCGGCGAGTACGGGGTCATCGCGCTGGTGCCGCAGATCCGGCTGCGCTACCCGCTGTTCGACGGCCGTCTGACGCCCTACTTCGTGGCCGGCGCCGGCTTCGCCTACGGCGAGTTCAACGACCGCAAGGAGGGCGCCATCGGCCACTCGGTGGACGCCAACCGCACCATGTTCGTGGGCACGGTCGGCGGCGGGCTCGAATACTTCATCTCCGACTCGGTGGCGGTGGGCATCGAGGTGAAGTACCTCATGGCCGACAACAAGGACGTGAAGATCGACGGGGTCCGGCAGTCCAACAACATCGACTCGCTGCTCGCCTCGTTCGGCGTCCGGATGTTCTACCCGGAACGGCCGTCCGGGACGCCTTACGATCCGCCGGAGCCGCTGCGGCGGCTCTACGCGGGCTTTCGGCTGGGCGGCGCGCTCGTGACCAACCCCGACGTGTCGTCACAGATCCACATCGACCCCGAGCCGCCGGCCGTGTGGGGGCTCAACCAGTACTTCGGCGGCACCGTCGGCCTCGAGTTCGCCCGGTACTTCGCGGTGGAGCTGGGGTTCGAGGGATACGAGGTCAACGTCGACGTCGCGGGGGTGGGCGCGGTCACCGAGTACGCGGTGTACGCCGTCCTGCCGCAGTTCCGGTTCCGCTATCCCTTGCTCGACGGGCGGCTCGTTCCCTACTTGCTCGCCGGGGTCGGCGCGGCCTTCGGCGAGACCAACGACCGCAAGCCGCCCGGGCAGAACGTGGCCATCCGGGGGGCCAACGACCTCGGCCTGGCCGCCACCATCGGGGCCGGCATCGAGTACATGGTGACCCGGCACGTGGCGCTGGGGATGGAGACCAAGTACCTCTACACCCACGGCCTCACGCTGCGACTGGCCGGCGACAAGGCCCACGAAGCGAATCTGGGCCCCGTCATCTTCTCCCTGGGGCTCCGCCTCTACCTGGCCGACTTCTAGCGCGCCGGCCGGCCGCCTCGTCTCGAGCGCGCGGAAGGAAGATTTTTCCCGGTAAGGACTACCTGTCCCGGGGCGCGGCCAGAAGCACCTCGACGCTGTGGTGATGGAAGCGCCCGTCCTGGCGGCACTCGATCATTCGCTCCTCGCGCCGCAGGACCTCGTCCGGAGCGAAGGCATCCGCCAGCTCACCCGGCATGAAGTATTCGATCCGCTCGCCGCGCTCCTCGTAGACGTGCTGGTCGGTGAAGACGATGTGCGCCTGCAGCCCCCCGTGCGCGGTGAGCGCGCGGAGGCGCGCGAAGAGATCGGGCCGCTCGCGCCTCGGCACGTAGTGGATGGAGCCGCACGAATACACCAGATCGAAGGCTCCGAGGGGCGGAAGCCCGGGCAGCACGGCTTCGATCCAGCGCACCCGCACGCGGCGCTCGGCGGCCAGCCGCTCCGCCTTGCGCAGCCCCGCCGCGGAGGCGTCGATGCCGGTGACGTCGAGCCCTCGCTCCGCGAAGAAGACGCTGTCCCGGCCCTCGCCGCAGCCGAGCTCGATCACACGCGCGCCCTCGCGCACACGCCCGGCCAGCTCGACGGCCAGCGGTGAAGCTTCGGTGCCCAGCACATAGGAATCTGGGGTGCGCCGAAATTCGAGGTCCCACGGGCTGAGCGTGCCGGCCATCGTCGTCATCACGGCGTCACACGAGAGCAACCGCCATGCCGGGGACGGGATGTCGCACCGAGCCATTCCTGCCCGTCGCTTTCTACCCAGAATTCCCTGGCACGCCTTTGGCACCTCGGAGCCCCGAGGAGGAGACCATGGCCCAGGCTCAGCGAAGAGCGACCGGAGTGATCGGAGAAGGCATCGTCGCCGGACTCGTCGGCGCCGCCGTCGTGGCGCTATGGTACCTGGCGTACGATTTCGCACACGGCATGCCCCTGCGCACGCCCACGCTCCTCGGCGGGGTGCTGTTCCGGGGCGCGGCGAGTGCGCCGGACGCGGCCGAGCCCTCGCTCGTGCTCGCCTACAGCGCCGTTCATCTCGCCACCTTCGCCCTGTTCGGCATCGGGCTGGCCGGACTCTTCGCCCTCGCTGATCGCGAGCCGATGGTGCTGTTCGGTGTCTTCATGCTGCTCTGCTGTCTGCAGGTCGCCTTCATCGTGCTCCTGCGGGCCCTGGCGGAGTGGGCGTTCGAGCCCATCCCGTGGTGGAGCATTCTCGTCGCCAACCTCCTGGCCACCGCGGGCATGCTCGCGGTGCTTCTACCCCGTCACCGCGCGGCGTGGCGACCCTGGACGGGACGCCGCGATCCGCTGGACATGCCTGACCCCATGACAAGGAGACCGTGATGACCGGGAAACTCGGGCCGCTCAACGAAGGATTCGCGAGCCAGAAGGGTCGCGTGCTCCCCTACCTCCTGCTGTGGATGCTGGGAGTGCCGGCGAGCCTGCTCATCGTGCTGTTCCTGCTCGGCGTGGGTCGCTGAGCGAGGGAGGGAGGATCACCATGGAGAAGGCCAGAGATCCCAAGGATCGCCCCCGGCGTGAGGAAGCGCCGGCGATGGATGAGGAGCGTCAGGTCGGGGCGAAGCGGCCGGACACGCTGCGGCCGGGTCCTGTCGAGGGGCGCACGCGAGAAGGCGAGCGGGGGCCGGGCGAGGAGAAGGACGACCGGAGCATCGCGACGGAGGAGGATGACGAGGAGCTCGAGCTCGACGACGACGACGAGGACCTCGAGGACGAGGACCTCGATGACGATGCCGACGATGCCGAGGACGAGGGCCGTCCGGCCCGGCCCGTGAAGTAGGCCAGCGGGGAACCCGGACGCACACACGGCGGTGGCGGCGCGGTAGGCCGCCACCGCTTTTTTCATGCCCGCGAGGCCGCTAGGGCCCGGGCGGTGCCGCCACGGCGTCCTCGTAACGCGGGCGGCGCGTGATCGTGCCCGCATGCAGGAACACGTCGACCGCGACGTCGAAGGCCGGGCGCGTGATCTCCACGTGCGGGGTCCAGCAGCCAAGTCGCTGATAGTCGCCGATGGTCTGGGTCAGCACCGAGCGCTCGGTGTCGGGGAAGAAGCCGGCCTGGGTCTCCGCGATCGCCGCCGGCTGGCTCTCCAGCACCCACGCGCGCGCCTTGCGATAGGCCCGCATGAACCGCCGCGCGGCATCAGTGCCCAGCCACTCGCGGGTGGCGACCAAGCTCGAGAAGGCACAGGGTCCGATGGCATCCCCCACCGAGGCGACGATGGTGCCCACGCCGTCCTGCTGCAGGGCCTGAGGCCCGGGACCCTGCAGGTGCACAAAGTCCCCCTCACCCCTCCGGAAGCGCGCCTCCATCTCGGCCGCGGGGACCTTCAGGGCGCGGATGGACGCGAAGTCGAGGCCCCGCCGATGGCAAGCGTACTTGAACATGGCCAGCGGCTGCCCGCCGTGGTCCACCAGCACCGACTTGCCGCGCAGCATGTCCCAGCGGAAGTCCTTCACGGGCTCCCGCCCGGTGAGGAAGAAGCCGTCCTTCTCGTTGATCTGGGCGAAGTGGACGGCGGGCGGCGTCTGACCCTTCTCGAGGGGGGCGAAGGCCTGCGAGGGCGCCGACTGGCCCACGTGCACGGTGCCATTGACCAACCCCTCGATGGACGATTTGCCGGGCGGCGCCACCGAGTGGTGGGGCCGGAATCCCTCCTTGGCGAGAAAGCCGCCGGCGAGGGCGGCGATGAGTGGCGTGTAGAACGCCGAGAAGCGCGTGAACTGAATGCTGATGTCGTCGCTCACGATGGGCCCTCCGTCGGCATACAATCGCCCCGGGATGGGACTGCGTCAACCGCTCGCCCTCGTCGCTCTGGGCCTCGCCGCCGCGCTCGCGGGCTGCGCGGGCGTGACCCGGGCCGACCGCCTGTCCACCACCGCGCCCAACGGCGCGGTCGAGCACATTCCCCTCACCGTCACTCGGCCCTCGGGCACGGGCCCCTTCCCCGCGGTGGTGATCATGCACGACTGCAGCGGGCTGGGCACGGCATCCAGCCAGGCGCCGGCGCGCTGGAGCGCGGAGCTGGTGCGCCGCGGCTATGTCGTGCTGGTACCCGACAGCTTCAGCTCCCGCGGCTTCCCCGGCGGCGTGTGCAGCGATCCCTCGCCGGCCCGCGTGAACGTGGCGCCCTCCCGGCGCGCGTACGACGCCTATGCGGCGCTGGCCCACGCGCGGCGTCTGCCGGAGGTGGATGCCAAGCGCGTGGGGCTCATGGGCGGCTCCCACGGCGGGTCCACCACCCTCCTCGCCATGGCGGCGGCCGAGACCACGGTCGAGCCGCTGGCGACCGAGAAGCGGAACGGGTTCGCCGCCGCCGTCGCCTTGTACCCGAGCTGCGGCACCAGGATCGGCGGCTGGCGCGGCGGCTCCGGCACCGGCATCTACCACCCCGCCGCGCCCGTCCTCATCCTGGTGGGCGCGCTGGACGACTGGACGCCCGCCGAGCCCTGCCGCAAGCTCTCGGAGGCGGCGCGGGCCGCGGGATATCCCGTCGCGATCAAGATCTACCCTGGCGCCCATCACGCGTTCGACAGCGACAATCCCGTGCGCTACGTGGCCGCGCGCATGAACGCGGCCTCGCCCACGGGCCGCGGCGCGACCACGGGCGGCAATCGCGAGGCCTGGGCGGACAGCATCCAGGAGGTCGCGACCTTCTTCGCCCAGCACCTGGGCGGCGCGGCGCGGGCGGCGAGCCACTGATGGCGACCGCTCGCACCGCTCGCACGTCCGTCCTGGAGATCGCCTACGAGGAGAGCGGCCCCGCCGACGGGACGCCGGTGGTGCTGCTCCACGGCTTCCCCGACGACGTGCGCGCCTGGGACGGCGTGGTGCCCCCACTGGCGGCGACCGGGCACCGCGTCTTCGTCCCTTACCTGCGCGGCTATGGCCCCACCCGCTTCCTCGACCCGCAGGCGCCGCGCATGGCGCAGCAGGCGGCCATCGGCCAGGACCTGATCGACTTCCTCGACGCCCTCGCGCTGCCGTCCGTGGCGCTGGCCGGCTACGACTGGGGCGGCCGCGCCGCCTGCATCACCGCCATACTCCGGCCGGAGCGGGTGCGCGCGCTCGTGAGCATCGGCGGAGGCTACAACGTGCAGAACACGCTCGCCGGTCCGCGCCCAGCCCCCGCCCGGCTCGAGCGCGGATTCTGGTATCAGTGGTACTTCAATACCGAGCGCGGCCGCGCCGGCCTCACCGCGAATCGCCGCGACATCTGCCGGCTCCTCTGGCAGGACTGGTCGCCGGGGTACCGCTTCGACGACGCCACCTTCGAGGCCACCGCGGCGTCGTTCGACAACCCGGACTTCGTCCCCGTCGTCATCCACTCCTATCGCCACCGGCACGGCAATGCCCCGGGCGAGCCGCGGTTCGACGAGATCGAGCGCCGGCTGGCCGACCGCCCGGCCATCACGGTGCCGAGCATGATCCTGCACGGGGCGGAGGACGGCGTGGATCCCCCGCAGGGAACGGAGAAGCACGTGGCGATGTTCCCGCCCGGCACCGAGCGCCGCGTGATTTCCGGCGCGGGACATTTCTTCCCGCGTGAGCGCCCGGACGCGGTGGTCGAGGCGCTGCGCGCCCTGCTCGGCTAGGGCCGCGGGGCCCCGAGCCGCTTCTTCTCCGCCTCGCGCTCGAGATGCTCCCCCTGCACGAGGCGGTACGCGATGTAGTACTTGTAGATATTGCTCACGTAGGTGACGGTCTCGCGTCCGATCTTCTCCGCGGCGATCCGCTCGACGTTGTCGAACCACACGTTCTTGTCGAGTCCCCGCTTCTCTGCTTCCCGCCGCAGCGAGCTCACCCGCCCCGCTCCGCAGTTGTAGGCGGCGAAGGCGAAGAGGCCCTTGTTGAGATCGTCCATCGGCTCCTTGGCGTAGTACTGGTCGACCATGAAACGGATGTACTTCACGCCGGCGTGGATGTTGGGCTCGATCTCGTTGATGTCCCCGACCTTCAGCTCCTTGCCGGTCTGGGGCATGACCTGCATGACGCCGATGGCGCCCACGTGGCTGCGCGCGCCCTGATCCAGCCGCGACTCCTGATATCCCTGCGCGGCCATCAGCATCCAGTCCATGCCGTAGCGGTCACCGTACTTGCGGAACAGCCCCACCACCGCCCGGAACTTCCGCATCTCCACGTCGGACGCCGCCTCCTTCACGAAGCGAGTGTCGCGGAGGTATCGCTGGAGCACCGTGCGTCCGAAGGCGCTCTTCTCTCCGTGCGTGCGCACGAAGTCGTCGAGCTCGGCCTTGAACTTGGGGCTGTCCTTGCGGATGGCCCAGGCGATGGAGCCTCCGGTGCGCACGGCCAGGCCGGGATGCACGACGATCTTCGGGAAGATCTGGCGCCAGAAGGCGGCCTTGTGGCTGTCCACGACCACCAGCTTGATCAGGCCCGCGTTCAGCATCTCGAGGAAGTCTTCGTCCTCCAGCTTCTCCGGCGCGGGGACGAGAATGGCTTCGAGCTTGCCTCGGACTTGAGCCGTCGGTTCAGGGCCTCGAGGCTCTCCCAGTAGCTGCTCGACTCCCGGACGAAGATCTCCTTGCCGCCGAGGTCGTCCAGCGTCGACACGGCCGGGGAGGCGGGACCGGTCACCACGACCTCGTCGATCCCGGTGAGCACGGGCGCGCTGAAGTCGACCATCTCGCGCCGCTCCTCGGTCACCGTCAAGTTCGCGGTCGACGCGGCCAGAACGAGCGGCGGGGATGCGAGCAGCAGCACGAGCCCGGCGGCGAGGCCGAACACGCCCATGCGCGACCTCCTTGTCAGGGCGCCGAGGGGGGCGGGATGCGCCGCCTGGTCGCCCGCTCGAAGGCGTAGGCGAGCTCGATGAGCCGCGGCTCGCTGCACGCCATACCCGTGAACGACACCCCGAACGGCGCGGGACGCGCCACGAACGCATCGGGGAACGACGGATTGGGCGCGTTCGGGATCAGCCCGAACGGCACCATGACCGTGGGATAACCCGGGCGGGCGGCGATGAACGCGCCGCTGCCGCCGGGGAACAGGATGGCGTCCAGCCGATGCGTCTTCATCGCGGCGTCGATGCCGTTGGTGCCCGCGAGCAGGATGTCCTTGGCGCGGTCCCGCTGATAGCGCTCGGCATCGGCGGCGAGATCCATCTCGTCGGAGATGTCGAGCTGCGACTGCCCGTACTTGATGGCGCCCCGCGACGACCGGGCGAGGTTGTAGCTTCGCAGCTCGGCCAGGCTCTTGACGGGGGCGGTGGGGCCGAGCGACTGGAGCCATGTGTTGAAGTCCCGCTTCATCCCGTACTTGAAGACCACCGAGCAGCCGGCGTCGGTGGCCTTGGCGCCGGGCACGCCGGAGCACAGGCCCCACAGGGTGTGGTTCTGCGCGGGATCGGCATCGATCACGCTGGGAATGTCGGCCGGATCCACGACCACCGCGCCTTCCGCGCGCAGGACCGCGATGGCGTCGGCCATCACGCGGGCCTGATCCTCGCTGAGTCCGCCGCGGGGCTGGGTCTCGCCGGGCGGCGTGTACCTGTCGTAGTAGAAGGCGCGCGGAATGCCGATGCGCGCGCCCTTGAGCCCGTCCGGCTTGAGGAAGGGAGTGTAGTCGCGATTGGCGGGCACCGGACAGGCATTGGTGGCGGGATCGTTCGGGTCGGGCGTGGCGCTCTCCAGCGCTCCCAGCAGGATGGCCGCATCCGTCACCGTGCGGGCCATCGGCCCGGCGGTGTCCTGATCGGCGGTGATGGGAATGATGCCGTGGCGGCTGATGCGCCCCACCGTGGGCTTGATGCCGACCAGCATGGTCTGGTTCGCCGGGCTCAGGATGGAGCCCGCGGTCTCCGTGCCGACATTCGCGGCCCAGAAGCTCGCCGCGGTCCCGATGCCCGAGCTCGAGCCGCCGGTGAGGAGCGCGGGACGCCCGTCGTTCGTGCCCTCGCGGGGATCGCGGCGCGGATCGTAGGGGTTCAGGGCGTAGCCGGCGAGGGCGCTGTAGTTCGCGGGCATGGGCGTCGGCGGGCCCGCCACCCAGTTGGCGAGCTCGGTGAGCACGGTCTTGGCGATGATGAGCGCCCCGCCCTCGCGCAGCAGCCGCGTGATCGTGGCCTCGTACGGCGGCCGATAGCCCTCGAAGGCGACGGCGCCGCCGGTGGTGGGCATGTCCATCGTGTGGATGTTGTCCTTGAGCGCGATGGGAATGCCATGCAGCGGCCCGCGGAGGCGGCCCTGCGCGCGCTCACGATCGAGCGCGTCGGCCTCTTCGAGGATGCGGGGGTTGACGGTGATGGCGGCCTTGAGCTGATCCTCGTAGAGAGCGATGCGCGTGAGGTACTCGACGGTGAGCTGACGCGACGTGATCCGGCCGTCGGCGAGCGCGCGCTGCAGCTCCGGGATGCCGGTCTCCACGACGGTGAAGGGCCGCGCCCCCGTCATGGGCCGCGCGCACCCGACGGCCACCAGCATCGTGACCGCCAGGCCGAGCAGCACGGGTCGTCGCATGGACGCCTCCTCGTCGAGGGGTAGTCTAGCCGAAATCGTCGTGGGGGCGTAAAATCGCCGGCGACGGACCACCCCTCAGCGAGGAGGCGCGCATGCGCGATCCGGGCCTGACCATCGAGAAGCTCACGCCGCACATCGGCGCCGAGGTGCACGGCGTGGATCTCTCGCGGCCGCTGGACGAGCCGACCTTCAAGCAGGTGCATGACGCCCTCGTGGAGCATTGCGTGATCTTCTTCCGCGACCAGCAACTCACGCCCGAGAGCCAGAAGGCATTCGGGCGGCTCTTCGGCGAGCTCGCCGTCCATCCCGCGGCGCCCGGCCTCGTGGAGGGCCATCCGGAAATCCTCGTCATCCACGCCGACGAGAACTCCCAGCACGTGGCCGGCGAGAACTGGCACTCCGACGTCTCCTGTCATCCCGAGCCCCCCATGGGCAGCATCCTCTACATGCAGGAGCTGCCCCCGGTGGGCGGCGACACGCTGTTCGCCAGCATGTACGCGGCCTACGACCACCTGTCCGAGCCCATGAAGCGGTTCCTCGAGGGCCTCACCGCCCGGCATCGCGGCGAGCACGTCTATCGCGGCCGCTACGGGGTCAAGGACGAGGGCAAGATCTTCCCCGAGGCCGAGCATCCCGTGATCCGCACGCATCCCGTGTCGCGGCGCAAGGCCCTGTTCGTCAACCGCACCTTCACCACCCGCATCGTCCAGCTGAGCCCCCTCGAGAGCGAGGGCGTGCTCCGCGCGCTCTACCAGCACATCGAGACGCCGGAGTTCCAGTGCCGGTTCCGCTGGCGGGTGAACTCGGTGGCGTTCTGGGACAATCGCTGCGCCCAGCACCACGCCATGTGGGATTACTACCCGCAGCGCCGCCACGGCCACCGCGTGACCATCAAGGGCGACCGGCCGTTCTATAGGCCCTGACGGGGGTCGACGGCCCTGACGGGGAGCACGATCACCGCGAGGCCGGCGAGGACCAGCGCCATCCCGGTCAGGCGCGCCGGGCCGAAGCGCTCGCCGAACACGAGGGCCGAGCCGAGCGCGGCGACGAATGGCACCAGCAGGGCGAACGGGGTGACGGCGGCGGCGGGATAGCGGCGCAGAAGGAATCCCCAGATCGCGTAGCCGAGCACGGTGGCGACGGCGCCGAGGTAGACGGCGGCGGCGAGGGCGAGCCACGACGCGCCGGCCAGCGAGCGCGCCAGGCCGCCGGGTCCCTCGTGGGCGAGCGCGAGCGCCAGCGCGGGCACCGGCGGCACGAGGCTGAGCCACGCGGCCAGGGTGAGCGGATCCACGGCGGGCAGCCGCTTGACGAGGACGTTGCCCACCGCCCAGCTCACCGCCGAGAGCGTGGTGAGGACCAGGCCGATCGCGCTGAGGTCGTCGCCCACGGTGGCCGCGATCACCGCGAGGCCGCCCACCGCGACCGCCGTGCCGCTGAGCTGGCGCGGGGTGGGCCGCTCGCCGAGGGCCAGCGCGGCGAGCACGATGGTGAAGAGAGCCTGGGTCTGGACGACGACGGCGGCGAGGCCGGCGGGCACGCCCCGGGCGATGCCGAAGAACTGGAAGAGGAATTGCCCGGTGAAGAGGAAGGTGCCTACGATGAGGAGGGCCGACCACGCGACGGGCGGCCGGGCGAGGACGAGCGCGGGCGCGGCGGCCACGAGGAAGCGCGCCGCGGCCAGGGCGGCCGGGGAGAAGGACTCGAGCGCGAGCTTGGTGGCGACGAAGGCGACGCCCCAGATGACGACGACGAGCAGGGCGAGGCCCAGGTGAGCGGCGCTCATGCGGGACGCCGCGGGCGGAGAGGAGCCACAGCATGGCGGAGATGAAGATCGTGTACCTGGCCGACACCGAGGTGGTGAAGTTCGGCCCCAACGCCACCTACCGGCCCATCCTGGGCGAGGCCGACGGGAGCTTCCCCATTCGCACCGGGATACAAACCTCGCAGCCCGGCTACGAGGCTCCGCTCCACTCGCACCCCTACACGGAGATTCTCCACGTGCTGGAGGGGCGCGCGGAGGCCTGGCTCGAGGGCCAGGAGGCGCAAGCCACGCTGCTCGGCCCGGGCGACACCATCGCGATTCCGCCCGAGACGCGTCATGCCTTCCGCGTGGTCGGCGACGCCCCGATGCGGCTGCTCGGGACGCATCTCTCCCCGCGGCGCATCGTCAGCTACGCCGACGGCAGCGAGTCGGACGAGCGCGGCTATCGCGTGGGTGACGCCTAGCGCGTCACGGTCGCTCAGCCGGGCTCCCCTCGATGGCGCTCAGGAGGGACCCGGGGCTGGCCGGCTTCACCAGGTGCGCGTCGAAGCCCACGGCCAGCGCATGGCGCCGGTCCTCCGGCTGTCCGTAGCCGGTGAGCGCGACGAGCCGAATGGCGGCGCCGGCGCTCCGGCGGATGGCGCGCGCCACCTCGTAGCCGTCCAGGCCAGGCAGCCCCACGTCGATGAGGGCCACGTCGGGCCGGAGGCGCAGCGCCGCCTCGAGGCCGGCCTCACCGTCGCCGGCCTCGTGCACCTGATGGCCCTCCATCTCGAGGATGCGCCGGAGCATGGCCCGCGCGTCGGCATTGTCCTCCACGAGCAGCACGCGGCGGCCCGGGCGGCCGCCGTTGGTCTCGGAAGCGCGAGGCTCGCGGGTGAGCGCGGGCACCGGCGCGGCGATGGCGGGCAGGTGCACCGTGAACGCGCTCCCCCGGCCCGGGCCCTCGCTGGCCGCTTCCACCCGGCCGCCGTGGAGCTCCACGATGCGCCGCACCAGCGTGAGGCCGAGCCCCAGCCCGCCCGTCCCCACCCGCGGCCCGCGCTCGCCCTGCACGAACATCTCGAACACGCGCGCGAGCATCTCCGGCGGAATGCCCACGCCGGTATCGCGCACGGTAAGCACCGCCTCCCCTTCGAGATCCTGCAGCGTGACCTCGATCGCGCCACCGGGCGGCGTGAACTTCAGGGCATTGCCCAGCAGATTGGTGACGATCTGCTCGAAGCGCGTCTCGTCCACGTCGGCCCACACCGGGGCCAGCGCCAGCGAGAGGTGATGCCGGTCGGTGCGCCCGGCGGTGGTGAGCGCGGCCACCGCCCGCCGCACCGTCTCGGCCAGCTCGAGGGGCCGCCGCGAGAGCACGATCTTCCCCGAAGTCACCCGCGCGACATCGAGCAGATCGTCCACCAGGTGGGCCAGATGCGCGTTCTGGCGGGCGATGATCTCCCGCGCGAGCCGGTCGGCGTCCGGCGGGGCGCCCGGCGACTCGAGGATGTGCACCGCGCTGGCGATGGCGGACAGCGGGTTGCGCAGCTCGTGCCCGAGCATCGCGAGGAGCTCGTCCTTGCCGCGGCTCGCCGCCTCCGCCTCCGCGCGGGCGGCGTGCTCCCCGGCGAGCAGCCGCGCCTTCTGCAACGCCACCGCGGCGTGGTCGGCGAGGGTCATCAAGGCGAGCTCGTCGGCCGCGCTGAAGGGCCGGGCGGTCACCCGGTTCGCGTAGATCACGCCCATCACGATGCCGGCGGTCATGATGGGCACGCCCATGCAGGCGACGATGCCCTCGGCCAGCGTGGCCGGCAGGTAGGGATTGCCGGCGAAGCGGGGGTCGGCCCTGATATCGTCGGTGCGCACCGGGCGCGCGGTGGCCCAGACGAGGCCGCCCAGGCCCCGCCCCCGCTCGATGACGAAGCCCGGGCTCATCGCGGTGGCCGCGCTGGACGAAAAGCGCAGGACCAGACGCCCCGCCTCGTCGACGAGGGCGATCCGCGAGGCGTCGGCATCCACCAGGCGGCGTACCGCGCCCACCGCGGTCCGGAGCATGGCGTCGAGGTCGGGCGACGCGTTCAGGGCGTGCGCGACCTCGCCGATGGCGCGCGCCTGATGCTCGCGCAGCACCGCCTCGTGCTCCCGCGCGCGCACCAGATCGGCGGCGCCGCTGAGCTGCTCGGACAGCGCGTTCACCTCCGCGACGCCCGTGCGAAGGGGCGCCACCGGCTCCCCCCGCTCGAGGGCGCGCGCGATGCGCACCACCGATCCCACCGCGTTCTCGATATGCCGCCCGAACAGGAAGGCGAGGGCGCCCGCGATCCCCGCGGCCACCCCGGCGCCCGCGAGCATCCGGACGAGGGCCCGGCGCAGCGGCGCCTCCACTCGCTCCACCGGCGAGGCGAGCACGACGCGCCATCCCGAGCGGGACGCGGTGGAGTACGCCGCGTAGACCTCGCGTCCTTCTCTCGAGCGCGCGCGAATCCATCCCTCGCGCCCGGGGGTCTCGAAGGGCACCCTCTTGCCGATCGCGTCCGCCTCCCCCACCGTGCGGGCCACGATGATGTTGTGGCTGTCCTGGATCGACGCGATGGAGTCCGAGGCGAACTGCTGGGCCCGCAGGACCGCGCTGAACTCCTTGGCCGCGATGCCGGCGCTGAGCACGAAGCGCACCACCCCGCCGCGCACCACCGGCACGTAGATGCCCACGATCTGCCGATTCGACGCTCCGTCGAAGAGGTCCGACACCACCGGCCGGCGCTCGTCGCGGGCGCGCGCGAGCTCCGCGAGCTGCCGGGTCTTCGGGAGCCGCCCGTCCGGGGCCGGCGAGGCGACGGTGAGCGCCTGACCGTCGCGGTCGAAGAGGAAGATGTTGGTGAACTCGTGGGCGGCGTTCACGCGCCGCGAGTAGGCCTGGAAGGCGGCGAGGTTCGGCCGATCGAGATGGTCGGACTGGGCGAGCGCCTCCAGCGTGGTGATGGCGGTCACCATGGTCTCGTCCACCGTGGTGGCGACCGCGTGCGCCGTCTCGCGCATACCGCGCTCGGTGGCGGCGAGCTGGAGGCGGTCGTTCTCGCGGATGACCAGGGCGGCGAAGCCCAGCACCGGCACGAGGGCGGCGAGGACGAGAGCCACCAGATGCGTGCGGAGCCGCATGGCCCGAGTATCCTACCGCAGCGAGCGGCCGGGAGTGGAAGAACCGGCGGAGGACGGACGGTCGCGGAGGCGGGGTCAGGCGCGGCGGCCGGCGCGCCGCTCGAGGAGGCGGAGAACGGCCGCTTCCTCGGCGCTCAACCCGCCGGATGGACGACCGCCCATGGCCGCGGCGAGCGAGTCGTCGCCGTGCGCGGCCACCACGTCGGGATGGATGTAGCACTTCCGGCAGATCGCGGGCGTGTTCCCCAGCCGCGCCGCCACCTCGGCGATCGCGGCCGTGAGCCGTCGGCGGGTGTCGCCCTCGTCGCTCGGCTCGGCGAGGGCGAGCGCGGCGAGCACCGTGCCGCCCCAGGTGCGGAAGTCCTTGGCGGTGAACTCCTCGCCGGCGATCTCCCGCAGGTAGGCGTTGACGTCCGCGGAGTCGATGGCCTGCCGCTGTCCCTCCTCGTCGAGGTACTGGAACAGCTCATGGCCGGGCAAATCCTGGCAGCGGCGCACCACCCGGGCGAGGCGGCGGTCGCTCACGTCCACGGTGTGACGCTTGCCGCCCTTGCCGCGGAATTCGAAGCGGAGCCGGGCACCCTCGACGGTGACGTGCCGTGTCCGGAGCGTCGTGAGGCCGTAGGAGCCGTTGTCGCGCGCGTACTCGGCGTTGCCCACGCGGATCAGCGTGGTCTCGAGGAGTCGCACCACGCTGGCCAGCACTTTCTCGCGCGGGAGCCCGGCCCGGTCCAGGTCCTTCTCCACGCGCTCGCGGATGGCGGGAAGGGCGCGCCCGAACTGGATCACGCGGTCGAACTTGGCCTCGTCGCGCACCACGCGCCACCGCGCGTGGTAACGGTACTGCTTGCGCCCGCGCGCGTCGCGGCCGACCGCCTGGATGTGGCCATGCGCGACGGGGCAGATCCACACGTCGGTCCACGCGGGCGGGATGGCGAGGCTGCGGATGCGGCGGAGCGTGGGCAGATCGTCGACGTGGGCGCCGTCGGCGCCGATGTAGCGGAACGAGCGGCCGTGCCGCACCCGCACGATGCCGGGCCGCACGTCGGACACGTAGCGCAGCTGGGCGGCGTCCGCGGCCTCACCCGGATCGAGGGCGATGCGACGGAGCCGCGGGCGACGGCGCGCCTTGACGGAGGCCGGAACCAGGGCCAGGGCCATGGGCGGGTTGGCAGCAATGGGTATGCCATTGGACTCGCTCACCGCGCTAACCCCGTGAAAAGGCAAGGAGGTCTACCCCCGGCGGCCCGAGGCGACGTCGGCCGCTTTCTGACGGCCGGCGTCACCGGCGGACGACCATGGGCGCGCCACGCAGGTTCTGCGCGGCGGCGCATGTCCCGGTCCCTAGCGGGACACGGAGAGCTGCTTCTCGAGATCCTGAGCCATCCGGAGATGCTCTTCGAGCGTGGGGAGCGTCTTGGCCGCCCAGGCCTTCACGTCGGGATCCTTCGCGTTCTGGCTCGCCTTCCGGAACTCGGCCACGTCCTTCTTGTGGTCTCGCACCATCTCCTGCATGTACTCCCTGTCGAAGGCGCTGCCCTGCAGGCGCGCGAGCCGATCACGCGTGCGCTGATGCGCGCCGCTCATCTCGTTGGGGATGCTCACGCCCTTCTTCGCCGCGAGCTCCGTCGCCTCTTTCGCCCCCTTGCCGTGATCCTCGGCCATGCGCCGCCCGAACTGCTTCACCCAATCGTTCGACGCCTTCTGCTGTGCGAGCTGGCCGAGCTCGACCTCGACCTTGGAGCCCTCGCCCGCATTCTTGATGAAGGTCGCGTCGCCCGACGAGAGCTGCGCCTTCGGCTGCTGCGCGCCCACCATCGAGGCCACGAACACCGCTCCCGCAATCACCGCCGCCATCCCGAGCCATTTCGTTCGCATGTCTACTTCCTCCTGAGGGCAGGAGGAGCAATCGGCATGCCGCGCGATGCATGGGGTGTTCCCGGGCGGGGCGGACTCCGCATGGAGCGAATCGGTCCGCCGTGCGCCTACGTCACCGTGCGCGCGTCGCGGGCGGGGCCACCGACTGGGTAGAAAGGGATCGCGCCATGACAAGACGAACCGGTAACGCCGCGCCATACATTCCCCCGCATCCCACGCTGGAGACGATTCGCGAGGCCGTGGATGGCTGCCGGGGCTGCGACCTCTACAAGAACGCCACCCAGGGCGTCGGCGGCGAAGGGCCGCGGCGGGCGCGCGTCATGCTGGTGGGCGAGCAGCCCGGACACGAAGAGGATCTGGCGGGGCGCCCCTTCGTCGGGCCGGCCGGACAGATCCTGGACCGCGCGCTCGCCGAGGCGGGCCTCGAGCGCGGCGAGGCCTACGTC
>Ga0081538_10001132_pt1 | contig 28177 bp, 30 predicted proteins | sample TabmetS5T2R1_FD_71022 | JGI IMG/M metagenome (GOLD analysis project Ga0081538, IMG submission 71022) | Tabebuia heterophylla rhizosphere microbial communities from the University of Puerto Rico - S5T2R1 | ecosystem: Host-associated > Plants > Roots > Rhizosphere ...
CTCTCCTTGAGCTTCGCGATCTCCGCCGGGACGTCGCCCGAGATGGGCGTCGAGTTGTTCCATGACAGGTCGGTCAGGGTGTTCGACACGACGTACTTGGGTAGGGCGTTGATCCGTTCACCGAGGAAGACGTCGGTCGCGAGTGGCCAGAACGCGGCCCAGTGTTGATATGTAACCCGTCCCAACAGGAGCGCATCGACCTCGAGGAGCTGTTGGGCGGCATGCGCCAGCATGTCCTCGCTGGTGAGGCTCAGGGCCCAGGCGTTCCGTCCATCTCGGTGCTCTTCGTGCCCCGGCGCCTCGATGACGCCGTCGAGGGTCACGAACTCCGAGACCAAGATCCTTCTCATCGGCGTCCTCCGGGGAGATCGTTATGACTCGATCGAGTGCCGGGCGAGTACTTCGCAGAGTGTCTCATCCAGGAATCTGCGACGAGCCGGTCGTGACGCACCGCGGCTCGGGTGAGAGGTTGTTCGATGAACCGAGCCGACTGAAGGGGAACCCCCGAGACGGTCCGGCGCCCGGGAGAGAAGAGTGGAGTTCCTGGGCTCTTAGGCTGATCGCGCTCGTTCCTGCGGCCGAGCCGAGGTGTGTTGGTCGTCGGGCAGACACGATGACACCGCTCCCCGACCTGACCTCCGAGCAACAGACGCCTCCAGCGTTAGCGTTCCCGCACCCATGGGGTGGGGTCTTGTCAAGGGGCGTGAGGGATCCGCCCTCCTGGAGGGCTGTGGGTTGGCTGGCTTCTGGTGTCGGCGGTGGAGGCCGGGCCGTAGCCGGGGGCAAGGTGGAGCGCCCGGCTGAGACGAACGATCTCGCTGCCGGCAAGGACCGGCCCAGGATCATGGACGAGAAGGCCCGGACAGCGTTTCGGAGATGGCTCGCATGCACCCATTCGGGCCCCGAGTGTGGGGTCCGCATGACGGTGAGTCCGGACCCGGGCTGCTCAGTCAGGTCAACGGCCGTGTCGCAGGCTCATGCGCAAACGCGAGCGCGCCCGGTAGTAGCCTTCTCCGATGTGTTCTGCTGGGTCTCCAGCTGGATGAGGATGTGGAAGGAGCGGGCCAGCAGCCGCCGAGCGATGGCGGTGGTGGCGATGTTGTTGCCCCGGCGCCGAGCCAGTTCACCGTAGGTGCTGGCGAACATGGGGTGGCGCTTGGCCGTCTGGGCGGCCTCCTGCAGGATCCCCCGCACCCACGGTGAGCCTTGCTTGGTGATGTGGCCGTGGCGGACCTTGCGGTCGGAGGTGCGCACCTGTGGGGTCAGGCCGGCCCAGGCGCACAGCTTGCGGGCGGTCGGGAACCGACCGATGTCGCCGATCTCGGCGACCAGCGTCATCGCCGTCAGCTTGCCGATGCCGGGCAAGGCCATGAGCGCCTGGACCCTGGGGTCGGGCTTGGCCAAGGCATGAATCTCCCGCTCCAGGCGGGCGATCGGGGTGGCCAGGGCGTCCAGCAGCCCACAGCAGTCCTGGATGATCCCGCGTGGGATCGGCGGCAGCTCAAGCTCAGCCAGCCAGGCCCGCCCAGGACCGGTCCACAGGCCCCGATCCTCACCGAGGCCTCGATCGGCCAGCACGGCATGGATCCGGTTCTTGCAGGAGGTCGACAGCCGCACCAGGGTGGCCCGGTGGCGCAGCAGGGCCCGCAGATCCCGGACCGGCTGGGGGGCGATCCAGGCCTCGGGCAACAGCTCAGCCCGCAGGAGTTGGGCCAGGGTGGCCGCGTCGACCTTGTCGTTCTTCAGCCTGGCCGAGGCGATCGCCTTGCAGCGGCTGGGATGGACCAGGTGCGGTTCCAGCTCCAGCTCCTCGAGCAGCTCGACCAGCCAGCCCCAGCCGTAGGCGGCCTCAAAGGCTACCGGGGTGCCCGGCGGCAGCGCGCCAAGGATCGGCACCAGCTTGGTCGGGTGGTTGGGGAGGTTGCGGTTGCGCTGCTGGGTCCCGGCGTCGTCGACCACCGCGACCTGTGAGCGCTTGCGGTGGACGTCCATCCCGACGTAGATACTCATCAGGGCCTCCTTCCCCGAGCTCGATTGCTCCCGAAGCCTAGGCTGTCGGGCTGAGCAGGGGACGGGGGCCCGACCCACATAGCGTCAGGTCAACGCAGTTCACTAGACCAATGCTGGACGGCACAAGCACGCCAACCTCACTCCAGGCCTCACACAACCCTCAACGTGCGATCGAGGTCGCTCACGCCCTGGTCGCACACCCTGCCGGGCGAAGCCACGCCGGTCGCCTCCGGGCGTCACCGCCCTGCAGGCGCGACGTCGGCGATGACGATCCGCGCCCCTCCCTCGCCAGCTGCCGCGCGGACTGGCGCCCGAGCCCGAGCGCGGCTCCGGTGATCACCGCGCTGCGGCCCTGGTGGCGCCTCAGGCGTCGACCCCGCGTACACGGAACCGGCGCCACCGTGCGGTCATGCCCTGCCCCTCCAGCGAGCGACTGCGACCGTCCCGCATCGGCAGCATCGTCCAGATCCCGAACCCGAGCAGCACCCGTTCGGGGATGAAGGTGCCGTGGGCCTGGTACACCGTGTGGCCGTCGACGCGCCAGGCCGCGGTTGAGCTGCCCCGGTCGAGGGTGATCTCGCACGCGCGAAGGCGGGCGAAGTCGTCGTCGAAGTCCTCGTACGGCGACTCGACCACGTGGTAGAACGGCTCGCCTGCTCCACCAAAGCCCAGCTGCTCGTGCATCGCGAACACGCGGGTGGAGGTGCCGATGACGGAGAACACGCGCCCGCTCACCAGGTCGCCGGCGTGGAAGGCGGCCATGCCCCGACGGTAGTCCCCCGGTTCCCCGCCGAGGTTGGTGACTGCGACGTCGACGGCGAACGTCGCGGGCCGATCCGGCGGCAGCTGGAACTGGCGCGTCGAGAAGATGAGGTACTTGGCGCTGTCGTAGATGTCGTGCGACAGCGAGAAGCGCGGGATCGTCACGCGCACCTCGCCCTCGCCGACGGCCAGCTCGGCGTTGGGGTCGAGCGGGATGTGCTCGTCGCCGGTTGGGAGCGGCAGGCGCGCCGGGCTCCAGCGCCCGGCGTCGAGGTCCGGTCCCCTGAGCTCGTCGTAGGTGACGAAGCCGTCGCGGGCGGCGGCTGCGGCCTGCGTCGCAGGCGTCACGGCTTCCGCTCCCAGAGCAGACCGGGCGCGATGGGTCGCCATGGTCGGTCTCCTTTCGTTTGTGGTCTCAAGGGCTTGTGTGGAGAGCGCCAAGTGCTGGCTTGTGGATCCTTGTGGCCTGTGTCACGCCAGCCTGTTGGGGTTCGGTGCATGTCCGGTGGCTGGTACCGAGGCATGCGCGGTGCGGGGTGGAGCCAGCCGCCGCGCGGGGTCAGCCGGTGAAGGACTGGGGGCCGAAGCGGCCCCACGCCACGACGGCGGCCAGGGCGAGCAGGGGCAGGATCACCACGATTGCCTGGGCCTCGTGACGGCGCAGGTGGGTGATGATCGCGCCGACCATCAGCGACACCAGACCGACGGCGGCCAGCGGCACCAGCACCGGCGCGATGTCGAGCGCGGCGGGCAGGATCAGGCCCACCGCAGCCAGGACCTCGAGGGCGCCGATGGCCTTGACGGTGCCGGCGCTGAAGTCTTCGACCCATCCGAACCCGGAGGCGGCCAGCCTCTGCTTGGGCAGGGTCAGCTTCATGGCGCCGCTGGCCAGGAAGACCACGGCCAGCAGTCCCGCAATGGTCCACAGAGCGATGTTCATGAGGGTCTCCTGCAGGGTGGTGAGCGACCTCGGTGTCGAAGTCGGCGGTGGTGATCGGAGGTCCCATGTGAGGGTGGCAGGGTGGGTCGAAGGCGAAGCCTCGGCAGGTGGCGTCTCGACGCTGTCGCTCCCCGACGGTGGCTCATCCTGCTCGTCGCCATCGCCGCCGTCGCCGTCGCGGCCACAGACGGGCCGGAACGCCAGGGACGTCGGAGCCGGCCGCCCCGGCCAGGACGCACGGGACACCGGCGCCGCCCGTCGCCGGTGACGCGGGACGGCCGCCCATGCGGCCCATGTGCCGGTCCCGCTAGCTCGCTCGTACCGGCGTGTGCTCGGGCTTGCGTGCCGCGAACCGGGCGAGCAAGGGGAACAGCAGGCGCTGCACGGCAGGCGGGGGGGAGGTCAGGACCACCGTCTCGCGGTAGCGCGCCGCCAGCGCCGCCACCTCGACCAGGGCGCGCAGGCTCCGCGGCTTCCCGCCCGCTGTGAACCTCCCGATCCGGGCCAGCTCGGCGCCGTCCTGGATCGACTCGCGCAGCGCCAGGGCCGGCTCCGCCTCGACCAGCAGATGGGCAACCTGCTTCCCGGTGTTCTCGAAGCGGTGGCGCACCCCGGCGGGAACCACCACGGGCTCGCCGGCCCTGGGCCGCAGCGGCTTGCGGTCGACGTGGAAGGTCACCTCGCCTTCGAGGACCTCGTAGCGCTCCTCGTGCCGCGGGTGGACGTGCTCGGCGAGCACGCCGCCCCCCGGTTCGGCCCAGATCTCGACGCGCAACACGTCGCCGTCGCGGGCGAAGCGGTAGCTCTGCCGGAACAGCGGGTCCTTGATGATCTCGTTGCTCATCCTCCACCTCCAACTAGTTGACCCGACTGGCCGTCGGTTGGCGGGGTTTGCCTGATTGTCATGGGATGCTCCTTGCCGGAGGGCTCCTGCGTGGCTGCTCCCGCCGGTTGGCGGTGCGGTATCTGGACGCTAGGGACGCGCCACCGCTGGGGCATCCCTCGAAAGAGCGAAGGGCGGGAGGGATCTTTCGCGCCCGCTGCCGCGTGGGGTCACTGGGCTGCCGGTTGGGCTGGCGGGCGTCGGCGTCGTGCTGGCCATTGTCGCCCTGCTTACCGGCTGATCGAGCGCGGCTGGGCCGCTGATGACCAGCGGAACCGCCGGTCTTGGTGCGTGGGCGCCGTTCCTTATTGTGCCCATTGGCGCTAGCCGGGACCGGTCGGTCACGCCGCGGCCTTCGAGTGTGGCGGAGTTACCGACGCTGCTGCTCCTAACTCCCGACGGATTTCCGGACGGCGACCATTGATCATGAGATCAAGGAGCGACTTCTGGTTGCGGCAACCAGATGCCTGCCTCAATGCGTCGCGCAGATAGTTCATCTGTCACCTCACAAGACCACGGGACCGGTTACGAACGGTGTTCGAGGGTGCGTCGTTGCGTGGCGTCCCCCGGCTCAGTCCGTTGGTGCGCTCACGCTCGGCATGCCCGATGGTTGCCAGGTCAGCCAAGCAGCAGGGCGAGCATGGCCAATATGAACAGGTGCAACGCCTGGTCGACGGCGATCACGCCCCACTCGACCGTCGCGAACCCCGGGCTGCCGACCGCGCGCAGCAGCGCGCGCACCGGCCAGCGCCGGTCGATGACGGCATGGGTGCTGGCGGAGACGGTCAGGACCGCGAGCGCCTTGCCCGCCGGCCAGTCGTCGCGCAGGACCGGGATGAGCAGCAGCATTCCCACGATGAGGTGGTAGCTGGCCACATGCGCGGTCAGGGCGGCCCAGGAGCGGGTCTTGTTGGCCGCCTGCCAGTCGCTCTGCACGACCCAGTCGCCGAGGAGGTGTCCGGCGAGCAGGACCAGGAACGCGGCCGCCATTGTCTACCGCTGCCGTTCTGGCAGCTGACCGAAGGTGTGGCCGGCGATCGGGTTCACGGGGCGGCTTCCTTTGGCCGGTACCGACCTCCGCTGTGCATCGGTTCTCTCCGTAGTTGCTGGCATGGCGGTGTGTCGCGGCTGCACCGCTGCCTCTGTGGGGGATTTCAGTCGGGTGGGATGCGTCATCGGGCGTGATCACCTGCCCGTTGGGGACGTCGCGGAGGTCCGGAATCGAGATCGGGGCGTGTGCGGCCGTCATGGAGCTCCTCTGCAGACGAGCGGATCGGGGCGTCGCGGCTGGGGTGCCTGGTCGTTCGCATGTCCGCCGGTCATGCCGCGTCTTGGGTTGGGGTGCTGTGGGCTGGGTCGTGGGCGTCTGGGAGACGGTGAGCAGTGGTCGCATCCGGTCGGGGACCGAGGGTGTGGAGGGCCAGGGCGGCGGTCGCGGCCAGCAGCACGAGGTTCTTCGCCACGTACTCACCCTCCACGCTCAACAGCAGCAGGTTGCCGTCCACAAAGGCCACGTCAGGCCGCAGCAGCGGCACCAGGAAGGTGCCCGACAGCTGCAGCGCGACCCCGGCCAGGACCACCGGCATGAAGCGGCCGAGCAGGAGCCCGATCCCGAGGGCGACCTCGAAGGCGCCCACCAGCGGCACCGACACGTCGGGATCGGCGAAGGGGGTGATGGCGGCGATCAGTGACGCCGGCAGGGTCGGCTGGCCGGCCAGCTTGAGGGCCCCGAACCAGGCGAAGGTGAGGCCCAGCGAGCCCCGCAGCAGCAGCGGGACGGCCCGGCGAAGCAGCCCGTCGAGGCGTCGGCTGGGCACCTGGAATGCGGTCATTCTGGGATTGTTGGGGGTATGCCGCAGCATCAGCCGTTCACCTCGATTGTTCCGGTCATGTTGGGGTGCAGGGTGCACAGGTAGTCGTAGGTGCCGGGCTGGGCGAAGCGGTGGCGGAAGGTCCCGTTGGCTATGACCTTGCTGCGGAAGCCGTCGCCTTTGACGTCGTGGGCGATGGCCCCGTCGCGCCAGACCCAGGTGACCGTGGTCCCGGCCGGGACGGTGAGGGCGGCGGGGGTGTAGGCCAGGTCCTGGATGGTGACGGTGGGCCCAGCGGGGTCGGCGGCTGGCGCATCGGTGGCCGCGTCGCTGGTCCCGCAGGCGCCCAGCACCAGCGCCAGCAGGCCGGCCAGCGCCAGCAGGCCGAGTCGCCGGCCGATGGATCCTCGGAACAGCATGGTGGTTGCCTCCTGCTCGGGTTGCGTCGTCAACCTGTCGCCCTCTGAGACCGGACGGCCCGGCGGCTGTGACACCCGGGCCCTGCATGCCGGTCCGTGTCACAGACCGAGCCCTTCCTTGTCTCAGAGGAGAGAAGGGAGGCCGGGTGCCTGCCTGGGCGGAGAGGGAGAAGATGGCCGTGGCGCCGACGACCTACACCGAGAGGGAACCCGTGTACGAGGAGCTGCGGCCGCTGCTGTTCTCGCTCGCCTACCGGATGGTGGGCAGCCCCAGCGACGCCGAGGACATCGTCCAGGAGGCGTTCCTGCGGTTCCACCGCGAGGCACGACGCGGCACCCAGATCGCCTCGCCCAAGGCGTGGCTGTCCACGGTCACCACCCGGCTGGCCATCAACCACGTCCAGTCGGCCCGGGTGCGCCGCGAGCGCTATGTCGGCACCTGGCTGCCCGAACCGCTGGTGACCGACACGGAGCCGGGAGGCCTCATGCAAGAAGCCGAGACGGCCGACTCGCTGTCGCTGGCCTTCCTGGTCCTGCTGGAGAGCCTCAGTCCGGTCGAGCGGGCGGTGTTCCTGCTACGGGAGGTGTTCGACTACGGCTACGACGAGATCGCGTCCGTGGTCGGCAAGAGCCCCGACAACTGCCGCCAGATCGCGGTCCGGGCCCGCCAGCAGGTCGAGGCCAGGAAACCCCGCTTCGAGGCCTCACGCCGCAAGCGCGAGGAGCTGTCGCGGCGGTTCTTCGCGGCGGTCGAGGCCGAAGACACCCAGGTGCTGGTCCGCCTGCTGGCCGCCGACGTGGTCGTCTACGGCGACGGCGGCGGCAAGGCCCCCGCCGTCCTTCACCCGGTCTTCGGGCGCGAGGCGGTCGCCCAGCTGTTCAGCGGATTCAGGTCCTTCTCCGAGCGGCTGGGGGCGCGCAGCATCCACTACGCCGAGGTCAACGGGCAGCCGGGAGCGCTGCTCCTGGACGCGGACGGGCGTCCCGTGCTGGTCGTCTCCCTCGACATCGCCGACGACCAGGTGCAGACCGTGCACGCCGTCACCAACCCCGACAAGCTCCGCCACCTCACCCCGCCGACCGATCCCGACTGAGGGCCGAGCTAGCGGTCGACTGAGTACGCGGACTGGACAAGGCCCGCCCCGAACACCTTGGTCGACTGGTGGATCAGCGGGATGTCAGCGTCGAGGTCGCCGGGGAACGGGATCCCGCTCCCAATAAGGACTGGGACGGTGGTGATCGTGATGTCGTCGATCAGGCCAGCGCGCAGGAACTCCCGGATGACCCGTCCTCCGTCGACGTAGACGCTCTTGGCCCCCCGGTCGGCCAGGCTCTCGAGCAGCTGGTCCACGTTCCGGTAGACGGCGACGCGCGCGTCGTCGTCGGCGTCCAGCCGGGTGCTGAGTACCGCCACGTGCTTGCCGTGGAACGGCCACTGATCGGTGCCCAAGCTCAGCCAGTTTCCGTAGGTGACGCGGCCCATCGCGATGGTGTCGATCCTGTCGAGGAACTCCTGGAACCCATACTCGCCGGCGGCCTCGCCGCGGCTGGTGAGCCACTCCAGGTCACCGTTGGTACGGGCGATGAACCCGTCCAGGCTCGTCCCGATGAACACACGGCAGGTGAACGGCCTCTGGTCGGTCATGCCATCCCCGCTCTCAGAGAGAACCCGCCGGCCAAAGCGGCGTGATCAAACCCGGCGAACGTTAGCAGTCACCGCACTAACCTAGCCCGAGCTCGGGGCTGGCGCTGGCCGGGCGGGGGCTGGCGCGGTGCCTGCCAGGCCGGGGATCAGCGCCGCGGCGACGGCCAGGTGCATGAGGCCCAGCGAAAGTCCGTTGGCGGCGGTGGTGCTGGCGAGGGCGGACAGGGGCCCGGCCAGGGAGAGCAGGCCGACCAGCACCGCGATCGCCGTCCAGATGACGCGGGGACGGGCGGTGAACCGCTCCAGCAGGGCGAGCAGCCCCCAGGCGGCCAGCGCGACGACCAGGCTGGTGCCGGCGACCAACGCCGGGGTGATCGACTGCAGCTCCTCGGAGCCGGGCCTGGTGGGGGCGGCGAGCTCGACGCCGAGCAGCGGGTCGGCGACCAGCCAGACGGCCAGGGCGGCCAGCACCGCGGCGACGACCGCGAGCGCGCGGGCACGCCAGGGTCGCGTGGTGGGAGTGGCCATCGGTACCTCCTCGAGGCGTGCGTGTCAGCTGTCGCCTCTGAGACAGGCCGGCCGGCGCGCTGTGACAGCCGGCTCGGTCGATTCAGGCTTGGCTGCGGCGAGCCCGGAGGTGTAGCGCGGCTGCGGCCCCGTAGAGGACGGCGAAGGCGAAGTGGAGCAGGGCGTCGGCCTCGTTGTTGGGGAAGGCGACCACGCCGGCCGGGCTGGTGTCCAACAGCGCCCAGACACCGGTGGCCGCCAGCGCGGCGGCGGCGGCCACCGCAAACAACAGCGACCAGCTGGCCCGGCGCCAGGCCAGCAGGCCCGGCGCCGCCAGGGCGATCCCCGACAGCGCGTGCCAGCCGTTGAAGTCGATGAACAGGACCTGCTCGGCGGTCGCCTGCTCGCCGGTGGCGAAGTCCGGGTTGGCGATCAGGCCGGCGACACTCCAGGCCAGCAGGGCCAGGGAGATCGCCAGGACCGCCCACCGGATGAACGGCAGGCGCGCCGCAAACGGCGCCGGGTAAGTCGACATGGTCACAACTCCCGTCTGCTTGTGCAGCGGCGGCTACAGGGGCTGCCATGGCGTGACCACCTGGCGGTGGACGATCACGTCGAACCACTGGGCCAGCGAGCCGCTGGTCATGTAGTAGGCGTCAGGTCGCTGGGGGTCGAAGGAGCCGATCACCCGGACCTTGGTGGGTGCCCGCCGCCAGGCCCGGACCGCCGGCGGGGCGCCGGCGCGCAGGTCCAGCGCGAACTGGTCCAGGCCGGCGTCGGCGAGCGGGCGGTCGCCCCAGTCTGGCGCCGGGCGCGGCACCGCCACCGGCACCGGCGTGTACGGCGGCTGGCCGGAGCCGACGTTGACCGTGCCGTGGTCGAAGGTGAACCCGATCGACAGGTAGTCCTCGCCGTACCAGCGGCGCAGGTGGGAGCCGGCGCTGTCCCACTGCACCAGCGGCGCGGGTGGTGCGGAGAGCTGCAGGCCGGCGGCGTTGGCGGTGTGCGGGCTGGCGGCCTGGACGGCGCCGGTGCCGGCGACCCAGACCGCGGTCGCGACCGCGATGGTGAGCAGCCGCAGCGGCCATGCCCGATGCCAGTTGTGTCGGTGCATGAGGATGTCTCCTGGGAACGGCGTCGGGCGGCGCCTCCGGGTTGGGGCGCCTCAGGGTGCGGCTCCCGCCGCCGCGACCACGTCGACCCGGCCGTTCATGCGGGCGTGCAGCGTGCAGGAGTAGCGGTAGCTGCCCGGCGCGGTGAAGGTGTGCCGGAAGGTCCCGGACGCCTGGTCGCCCGAGCCCCAGCCCTTGCCCTTGACGTTGTGGGCCGTGCCACCGTCGTTGAACGACCAGGTGACGGTCTGACCCTGGTTGATCTGGATGACGGCCGGGTCGAAGCGGTTGCCGCGCATCCCCACCGACGTGGCCCCGGCCACCGCGGGGCCGTCGGCCGGGTCGGGCAGCAGCTGGACCACCACGGCCGCGGCGGCGACGGCGACGGCGGCGAGGGCGACGAGCAGGACGAGCCACCGTCGCGGCCGGCGCCGTCCTCCCGGCGTCGAGGGGGCAGGTTCTCCGCCGGGCCGTCGGTCGGCGGAGGTTGCGTCGATTGCCATGGGATGCTCCTTCCCTGGTCGCGCCGATCTTGCCGGCACGCTACGGACGCGGCACCGCTGGGGCATCCCTCGAAAGAGCGAATGGCGGGAGGGATCTTCCGCGCGCCCGCTGCCGGCTGGGCTGGCGCGCGTCGTCTGGTCTTGCCGAATCCGGCCGGAGCGCACACCAGCGTCAGCTCCCGGGTCGGCCCCTCCGAGAGTTGGTCCAGATGCCGGCCCGGGCGCCGAGATCCCCCTGGCCGTTCGCTCTTTCGAGGGATGCCCCGGCCGCGGCACGTCCCTAGCGTCTGTGGCCAGACCAGGGAGGAACCACCGGTGCACTACCAGATCCGCGTCAGGGGCGTCCTCGATCGCCGCTGGTCGGAGTGGTTCGACGGCCTACAGGTGACCAGCGACGACCGCGGCCACAGCACCATCGCCGGACCGGTCACCGACCAGGCGGCCCTGCACGGCCTGCTCGTCAAGGTCCGCGACCTGGGCCTGGAGCTGCTGGAGGTGCGCCGCACCGAGCCCGACTGACAACTCGGCATGGAGGTACGATGCAGCAGCTCCCCACCCCTCGACGTGCGCGTGGGTCGCCGCGGCGGCAGATCCGGATCCGCAGGCGGCCACCGGCCCGCCGGTGGCCGAGTCCGGTGGACCGGCGCACCCCCTCCGGCCGGCTGCTGCCCTATTGAGACCGCCCATGGCCAGGCACCTGAGGTCGGACCTGCGACCGCCGTGCGCTGCACGGGGGGCGAAGAGGCGCGCAGCCCGGCGAGCGAGGAGCGCTTGCACATCGCCAGGGAGCTCCACGACGCGCTGGGGCACCATCTGTCCCTGATCAACCTGCAGGCCGGGGTGGCGCTGCACCTGGACCAGGAGCTTCCCGTCCAGGCCCGCAGTTCCCTGGCCGCGATCAGGCGGGCCAGCTGTCGACGCGGCAGCGTTCCGCATCGTGCAGGAGGCGCTGACCAACGTCACGCGCCATGCCGGGCCGACCACCGCGACCGTGCGCGTCGCCTTCGGCGACCAGGATCTCACCGTGGAGGTCGACCACGACGGCCACGGCCCCGGGCGGCTTGACCGGGCCGGTCGTGGCATGGGGCTCCTGGGCATGCGTGAACGGGTGGCAGCACTGGACGGAGAGTTCCAGGTAGGTCCGGGGTCGGGTGGGGGTTCCGGGTGCGGGCCCGCCTGCCCCTGACGGAGTAGGTTGCGGCGGGCCCGGCCGGGTCCACCGCCGTGCCTCCCAATGGAGATCTTGGCGCGCAGCCGGCCTCTACAATGAGCCGACCAGCAAGCTGCCCGTTGGTGGACGGGCAGGAGCGTGCGAGGCGCCGATGGCTGAGCCGGCCACGACCAGCCCGCCCGCGGCCGGCGTCGCCGAGCGGGATGCGCTGCTGACCACCAAGCTGCACCTGCCTCGCTCCCGCGGCGGGTTCCTTGCCCGCCCGCGGCTGCTGGAGCGGCTGACCGAGGGCACCGCCAGCGAGCTGACCCTGGTGTGCGCCCCGGCCGGCTTCGGCAAGACCGCCCTGCTGGCCGACTGGGCCCACCGCAGCCAGCAGCCGGCCGCCTGGCTGTCGCTGGACGAGGGCGACAACGACCCAGGCCGGTTCTGGCGGTATGCCGCCACCGCCCTGGACCAGGTGCGCGCCGGGATCGGCCAACAGCTGGATGTCCTGCTGGACCCGCCGCCGCGGTCGTTCGAGGCGGTGGTGACCGCGCTGGTCAACCAGCTCGCCACCCAGCCCGACCAGGTGGTGCTGGTGCTGGACGACTACCACCTGATCGAGGCGAAGCCGGTCCACGAGTCGGTCGGGTTGCTGCTGGGCCATCTGCCGCCGCAGCTGCGGCTGGTGCTGGCCAGCCGCGCCGACCCGCCCTTGCCGCTGGCGCGGCTGCGGGCGCGCGGGCAGCTGGCCGAGCTGCGCGAGCGCGACCTGCGCTTCACCACCGACGAGGCCGCCGCGGTGCTGCACGCCGGCCTGGGGACGGACCTGCCCGACGCCGCCGTAGCGGCGTTGACGGCCCGCACCGAGGGATGGGCGGCTGGCCTGCAGCTGGCCGCCCTGTCGCTGCGCGGCCACGCCGACCCGGCCGCTTTCGTGGCCGGCTTCACCGGCAGCCACCGGTACGTGCTGGACTACCTCACCCAGGAGGTGCTGGCCCGCCAGCCAGCGGAGCTCGTCCGGTTCCTGCTGGAGACCTCGGTGCTGGCGCGGCTGTCGGGGCCGCTGTGCGACGCCGTCACCGGCCGCGCCGACAGCCAGCAGCTCCTGGAGCGCATCGAGCGGGCCAACCTGTTCCTGGTCCCGCTGGACGAGGAGCGCCGCTGGTGGCGCTACCACCACCTGTTCGCCGACCTGCTCCAGGCCCGCCTGCAGCAGGAACAGCCGGAGCGGCCGCCCCAGCTGCATCGGGCGGCCGCCGCCTGGTGCCAGCAGCACGGACTGGTCGACCAGGCCGTGCACCACGCCGTGGCGGCCGGCGACGCCGCCTGGGCCGCCCGCGTGGTCGACCGGCACGCCCAAGCGCTCCTGGAGCGCGGCGAGGGCGCCACGCTGCACCGGTGGCTTGCGGTCCTGCCTCCCGACGTGGTCGGCTCCCAGCCGCGGCTCTGCATGGCCCAGGTGGTCACCGCGCTCGTCGACGGCCGCATCGATGAAGCCGAAGCGCTGCTCGCCCAGGCCGAGCGGGCAGTCAACCTCACGGAGCCGCCCGAGCCGCCGCCCGCCAGGACCCCCAGCGGGCTGGGGAACGTCGCTGCGACGCTGGCGTGGCTGCGCGCCGAACTGGCCCGCCGCCGCGGCGACGCCGACGCCACCATCCGCTTCGCCAAGGAGACCCTGGCCCTGGCCGACGCCGACGACCGATTCCTGGGCGGATTCGGCCGCTGGAACCTGGCGGTGGGGACGCTGCTGCAGGGCCGGGCCGCCGACGCCGAGACCACGCTCGCCGAGCTTGCCGCCGAGTTGCGGGCCGCCGGGCAACAGCGCTACTTCGCCGTGAACACCCACTACATGCTCGCGCAGGCGCACCGCGCCCAGGGTCGTCTGGGCGCGGCGCTGCACAGCTGCCAACAGGGGCTGGAACTTGCCATGCCCGCCGGTGGTCCGGCGCTGCCGGTCGCCGGCTACGCCCACATCGGGCTGGCCGAGCTCCTACGCGAACGCGGCGAGCTGGACGTCGCGCTGGAGCATGCCACCCACGGGGTGGCGCTGTGCCGGCAGCTTGGCTACGGGCAGTCGGTGGGCACGGGGCTGGCCACGCTCGCCTGGGTACGGCAGGCCCGCGGCGACCAGGCCGGTGCCCTGGCGGCGATCGGTGAGGCCGAACAGGCGGTGCCGGACCCGGAGGTGATCGTCGACCTGATCCTCCCGGTGGCGGTGCAGCGGGCGCGGCTGCTGCTGGCCCATGGCCAGCTCGCCGAGGCGGCCCGCTGGGCGCGGCAGCGCGGGCTGGACGCGGCAGATGCGCCCGGCTACGCGCGGGAGCGCGGGTACCTGGTGCTGGCCCGGGTCCTGCTCGCCCAGCAGGAACCCGACCAGGCGCTGGGGCTGCTGGCGCGGCTGCACGACCTGGCGGCGGCCCAGGGGCGAGCCGGCAGCGTGCTGGAGATCCGGACGTTGCAGGCGCTTGGCCTGGCGGCCTCCGGCGACCAGCAGGGTGCACTGGAAGCGCTGGCCGAGGCGCTGACGCTGGGCTGGCAGGAGGGCTATGTGCGGGTCTTCGTCGATGAGGGCGCACCCATGGCTGCGCTGCTCCGCAAGCTCGTCGTGGCCGCGGCCAAGGGCCACGCCCTGGCCGCCGCCCCACCGCCGGCACCCTACCTGGAGCGGTTGCTGGCCGCCTTCCAGCAGGCCGGCCTGCCGGTGCTGCCGCGCTCCAGGCCTGGGGGAGCGGCGGTGGCAGGGCTGGTGGTGCCGCTGAGCGGTCGTGAGCTGGAGGTGCTGGGGTTGCTGGCGGCCGGCAGGTCCAACCAGGCGATCGCCGAGGAGCTGGTGGTCACCGTGGAGACCGTCAAGAGCCACGTCGGCCACATCCTCGACAAGCTCGGCGTGGCCAACCGCACCCAGGCCGTGGCCCGCGCCCGCGAGCTGGGACTGCTGGGGTAGGCGGGAGGTTCCCTTTCCTCATGGCTTCCAATCGCGGCCGTCGCGGGAGTCATGCGCCCACCGCCACGCCAGCAGGTCCAGCGCGATCAGCAGCAGGACGAGAATCAGCAGGGTCACGTCAACCTCCTGCCGGTAAGGGGCCCTCGGCGACCGGAGCCGGTGCGGTTTCGGTGCCGCGTGCGGCGCCGGGACAGCGCGCCGAAGCGCGCCAGCAAGGCCACGGAGATGGCGCCGCACCAGGCCAGTGCCAGCCACGGGCCGGTGAGGACGGCGAACCCAGCGGCGGTCAGGACGGTGAACCCAGCGGCGGCCATCGGCGACGTAGGCGCCTGTCGCCGTGGGATCGGTCCCTGCTGCATCACGCGACCTCCTCTCAGTCGTCGGTCGGGTCGGTGCGGCGCACCTCCAGCAGCTCCAGGCCCAGGTCGCGGACCTTGACGAGCAGGCCGTGCAGGGCCGCCTGGTCGGCCAGCCTCCCGGTGATCGTCGTGGCGGCGCGGTCATCGCGGCTGACCTGGAGGCCGTCGAACCACGCCGACCAGCGGTCGTCCAGCACGCCCTTGACGCGGATCTCGTAGTGCACCTGCGGCTCCGTGGGTCGGCGTTGCTCTGGCCGGCACGCTACGAGCGGGTCGGGGCCGGGGCATCGCCCGAAAGTACGAGGCCGGGTGGAGTCTTCACGCCAGGCCGCCCGTTCCTGGACAATGGCTGTCCTGGTAGCTGCCCGTCGTCCGACGGGCGGAGCGTGCGAGGCGCCGATGGCCGAGCCGACCACTCCTCCAGTGGCCGGCGTTGCCGCACGGGACGTGCTGCTGGCGACCAAGCTGCACGTCCCGCATCCCCGTCCCGGGTTCCTGGCCCGCCCGCGGCTGCTGGAGCGGCTGGCGGCCGGCACGGCACGCGAGCTGACCCTGGTGTGCGCCCCGGCCGGCTTCGGCAAGACCAGCCTGCTGGGCGACTGGGCCCGCCACGACCCGTCCCCGGTGGTGTGGCTGTCGCTGGACGACGGCGACAACGACCCGGCGCGGTTCTGGCGCTACCTGGCCGCCGCCCTCGACCAGGTCGGCGGCGGGATCGACCGCCAGGTCGCGCCGCTGCTGCGGGCCCCGCAGCCGGCCTCGCTGGAGACGGTGGTGGCGGTGGTGGTCAACGCGGTGGCTGCCCTGCCCGACCGGGTCGTGCTGGTGCTGGACGACTACCACCTGATCGAGGCGCCACCGGTCCACCACAGCCTGGGGATGCTGCTGGAGCGGCTGCCCGCGCAACTGCGGCTGGTGCTGGCCAGCCGCGCCGACCCGCCGTTGCCGCTGGCGCGGCTGCGGGCGCGCGGGCAGCTGGCCGAGCTGCGCGCCGCCGACCTGCGGTTCACCCCCCAGGAGACGGCCGAGCTCCTGCACGACGTGATGGGCCTGGAGCTGCCGGCGGCCAGCCAGGCGGCCCTGGCGGCCCGCACCGAGGGGTGGGTGGCCGGGCTGCAACTGGCAGGGCTGTCCCTGGACGGCCACGCCGACCCGGTCGGGTTCGTGGCCGGCTTCAGCGGCAGCCACCGCTACGTGCTGGACTACCTGAGCGAGGAGGTGCTGGCCCGCCAGCCAGCGGAGCTCGTCGGGTTCCTGCTGGAGACCTCGGTGCTTCAGCGGCTGTCGGGACCCTTGTGCGACGCCGTCACCGGCCGCGCCGACAGCCAGGCGCTGCTGGAGCGCATCGAGCGGGCCAACCTGTTCCTGCACCCGCTGGACGGGGTGCGCGGCTGGTGGCGCTACCACCAGCTGTTCGCCGACCTGCTGCAGGCCCGCCTCCAGCAGCAACAGCCCGACCGCGTCCCCGGGCTGCACCGGGCCGCGGCCGCCTGGTACGAACAGCACGGGCTGGCCGACGACGCCGTGCGGCATGCGTTGGCGGGCGGCGATGTCACGTCGGCCGCCCGGCTGGTCGAGTGGCACGTGGATGAGCTGCTGCTCCGCAGCGAGGGAGCGACCCTGCAGCGGTGGCTTGCGATGCTGCCCGCCGAGCTGGCCCGCAGCCGGCCGCGGCTGCTGCTGGCCCGGGAACGCCTGGCGCTCCTCGGTGGGGACCTGGAGGCGGTCCAGGGGCCGCTGGACGCCGCCGAGCGCGCCTTCGCGGCTGCCGCCGACGAGCAGTACGAGCCGTCGGTCGGCAGGGCCGCCAGCCTGTCGGCCAACGTCCCCGCAGCGATCGCGCTCGACCGCGCCCTGCTCGCCGAGTTCCGCGGCGACGCCGAGGCGACCACCGCGTTCGCGGAGCGGGCGCGCGAGGCGCTCGGCGAGGGCGAGTGGATGCTGGAGGCGTTCACCCGCTGGCACCTGGCGGTGGCCGCGTGGCTGCGCGGCGAGCTGGCCGAGGCGGAGCGGGCCTTCGTCGCCGGCGCCGACAGATGGTCGGCGACCGGCGAGGCCACGCTGGCCGCCTGGTCCTTCCAGTACCTCGGCCAGCTCCAGCGCGCCCAAGGCCGCCTGGACGCCGCGCTCGGCACCTACCGGCGGGCGCTGGAGGTCGCCGCGGCGCCGGGCCGGCTGCCGCTGCCCGCCGCGGGCATGGCGCAGGTGGGCATGGCCGAGGTGGCCTACCAGCGCGGCGAACTGGAGGCCGCCCTGCAACCCCTCACCGATGGCATCGCCATGTGCCGGCAGCTGGCCTACACCCAGCCGCTGGCCACCGGCCTGGCGACGCTGGCCTGGATCCGGCAGGCCGGCGGCGATGCCGCCGGTGCCCTGGACGCCATGGAGGAGGCCATGCGGGTGGCGCCGAGCCCGACCGTGACCAGCCTGCTCAACCCCGTCCCGGCGCAGCGGGCGCGGCTGCTGCTGGCCCAGGGCGACCTGGCCGCGGCGGCCCGGTGGACCGACGAGCGCGGCCTGGGCCCGGACGACCAACCGAGCTATCCCCGGGAGCCGGAGCAGCTGGTGCTGGCCCGGGTGCTGCTGGCCGAGGCTCGGGCCGAGCAGGCGCTGGGGCTGCTGGACCGGCTGCACGCGGTGGCGGCTGCCCAGGGCCGGACCGGCAGCGTGATCGAGATCCAGGGCCTGCGGGCGCTGGCGCTGGCGGGAACCGGCCACGACAGCGGCGCGGTGGCCGCCCTGGCCGAGGCGCTCACGCTCGCCCGCCCCGAGGGCTGGCTGCGGGTCTTCGTCGACGAGGGCGCACCCATGGCCGCCCTGCTCCGCAGGCTCGCCGTCGCCGCCAGCAAGGGCCAGGCCGTGGCCGCCGCCCGCCTGCCAGGACCCTACCTGGACCGGTTGCTGCACGCCTTCCAGCAGGCCGGCCTGCCCGTGCTGCCGGCCCCCAGGCCCGGCGGGGCGGCGCCGGGAGGGCTGGTGCTGCCGCTGAGCGGTCGCGAGCTGGAGGTGCTGGAGTTGCTGGCGGCCGGCAGGTCCAACCAGGCGATCGCCGAGGAGCTGGTGGTCACCGTGGACACCGTCAAGAGCCACGTCACCCACATCCTGGACAAGCTGGGGGTGACCAACCGCACCCAGGCGGTCACCCGGGCACGCCAGCTGGGGCTGCTGCCGTAGAGATCCCACCGCCGTTCGCCCGTTCGGGTGATGGCAACGGCGCCACCTCTCCCTAGCGTGGCCACAGCACCACCGAGCTGAGCAGAGGGGGTGCCGGGGCGACGTGGTCATCCGCACTCCTGACCGGCGCCTGCGGGTGTTCGTGAGTTCCACCATGGGTGAGCTGGCGGCGGAGCGGCGGGCGGTCTCCCGCGCGATCTCGACGCTGCGGCTGACGCCGGTGCTGTTCGAGTCGGGGGCGCGGCCGCACCCGCCGCAGGAGCTCTACCGCGCCTACCTGGCCCGAAGCGACGTGTTCGTCGGGCTGTACTGGCAGCGCTACGGGCAGATCGGCCCCGGCATGCAGATCTCCGGGCTGGAGGAGGAGCTCCAGCTGGCGCGCGGGTTGCCGCGCCTGCTGTACGTCAAGGCGCCGGCGCCCGACCGCGAGCCCCGCCTGGCCGACCTGCTGGCCCGTATCGAGCAGCAGGCCTCCGGCTCCTACCGCACCTTCCGCACGCCCAGTTGGAGGCCCTGGTCGAGCAGTTCGGCGACGGCGCGTGGCTGCTCGTCCTCGACAACCTGGAGCAGGTGGTCCACGTCGCCGGCGACCTCGACGAGCTGCTGACCCGCTGCCCCAGCGTGGCGATCCTGGCCACCAGCCTGACGGCGCTGCGGTTGCGGGCCGAGCGGGAATACCTGGTGCCGCCGCTGCCGCTGCCCACCGAGCCCGCCACCGTGCCGGTCGATGCGCTGGCGTCATCGCCGGCGGTGGCGCTGTTCGTGGACCGGGCCCGCGCGGTCCGCCACGACTTCGCCCTCACCCGGCGGAACGCGGGGGCGGTGGTGGAGCTGTGCCGCCGCCTGGAGGGCCTGCCGCTGGCGATCGAGCTGGCCGCCGCCCGCACCCGGCTGCTGGACCCCGACGCGCTGCTGGGCCGGCTGGCCAGGTCGCTGGACGCGCTCGGAACCGGCGCGGTGGACCTGCCCCAACGCCAGCGCACCCTGCGGGCCACGGTGGAGTGGAGCGTCGGCCTGCTGGATGCGCCCGAACGGTCGCTGCTGGAGACCGCGGCCGTCTTCGTCGACGGCTGGACCATCGACGCGGCCGCGCAGGTCGCCGCCCTGGACGAGGACCGGGCGCTCGAGCTGACCGAGGCGCTGGCCCGCCACAGCCTGATCCAGCGCGACCGCACCGAGCTGGGCCCGCGGTCGCGGATGCTGGAAACCGTCCGCGAGTTCGTGACCGAGCGGCTGGCGGCCCGCCCCGACGGCGCCGAGGTCGGGCGCCGCCACGCCGACTACTACCGGGCGCTGGCCGAGCAGGCCGACCGGCCCCTGCGGGGCGCCGGCCAGAGCCAGTGGGCCAGGCGGCTGCAGGCCGAGGTGGGCAACCTGGCCGTCGCCGTGAGCTGGTATCTGGCCAACGACCCCGCGCCGCTGCCCCACCTGTTCCGCATCCTGTGGCCGTTCCGGGTGCTGTGGCCCTTCTGGTCGCGGCGCGACTCCATGGGCGAGGCCCACACCTGGGTCGAGGAGCTTCTGCCCACCACCGACTCGCTGGACCCACATGCCCGGGTCGAGCTGCTGTGGACGGCGGCGGTGACCGCCCTCGAGGTGGGCGACGACCAGGCGGCGCTGGCGGCCGGCCGCCGCCTGGGACGGCTGCTGGACGGGATCGACGACCCCTTCCTTCACGCCGTGTCCCAGCTGGTCATGGCGTGGACCTCGACCCTCGTCGGCGACTTCCACGGCGCCCTGCGGGCGGCGTCGGCGAGCCTGACGCACCTCCGCGGCCAGGACGAGCCGTTCTGGACGGCGGTGGCCGCCCTCACCGTCGGCTCCGTGGAGACCACCGTCGGCCGCCACGACGACGCCCTGCGGCACCTGACCGGGATGCGCGACCTGGCGGAACGGATCGACAACGACTGGCTCGCCGCCAACGCGGTCGTGTACCTGGGCAGCCTGGCCCTCGTTCAGGGCCGGCTGGACGACGCCCGGGCCCTGCTCGACGAGGGGGCTGGCGCTCAGCCTGGCGGCCCACAGCACCCACAGCGTGGCCCTGTGCCTGGCGGCCTTCGCCCACCTGGCCTTCGTGGAGGACGACGCGGAGCGGGCGGCGCTGCTGGCGGGGGCGGCCGAAGGCCTGCGCCGGCGGGTCGGCCTGCGGGCCTGGCCGATGATGCGGCGCCCGGAGGCCGAGCTGCTGGCCCGGCTCCGCCGGGCGCTGGGGACGGACCGGTTCGACCAGGTGCTCGCCGCCGGCTCCCGGCTCGACCAGCGGGCGGCGGTGGCCGCCGCCCGCGCAGCTAGTGCTGCTCGGCGTGGCGGCGGGTGATGGACACCGCCCACCAGAGCGCCAGCGCACCCACGGCGACGAAGCCGACCGCCACCGGGGTCTGCAGCTCCTGGGGGAGGTAGCGGGCCGCGAACCAGACCTTGACCTCGGGGTCCACGCCGAACAGGTGGAAGGCGAGCGGGACCAGGCCCTGGGGAACGACGAACACCATCCCGACGGTGAACAGCAGGCCGCGGGCGGCGGACTTCCAGCCGGGCATCGGGACGGCCGGTCGGCGGACCGGTCCGGCCTGGTCGCGTCGGGGCCGGGCCTGTGGGCCAAGGCGGAGGAGGTCCATCAGCTCCGCGCCTTGGTCGGCCAGCCGCCGGGCGGCGAGGTGCCCGCCCCACCAGCACAGCAGCACGCCGATCGCGGTCCCTACCAGCACCCCGGCCGCCTGCAGGACCGGCTGGTGCCGCACGGCGCCCACGAGCACCAGCGTGGCGCCTGGCACGGCACAGACGGCGGCCAGCAGGAGCATGAGGTAGCCCCGCCCGGCCAGGGCGCCGGCGGTGGCCGGGTCGTCGCCGGTGTCGAAGGGGCCGCTGCGGCGATGCGGGTCCTTCTCGCGCACGGGCATGGTCACCGAGATCAGCAGCCCCAGGCCCACCGTGCCACTCAGCACCGCCGGCAGCGTGGCCAGCACCCACGGCCACGCCCGACCCTGCCCGCTGAGCGCGGTGAGCGCGATGGTCAGCAGCGCGATCACGGGCGCGACCACCAGCAACCACGCAAGCTGCCGGCCACGCACGTCGGCCCGCTCGACCCCGGGCACCATCCGGGTCAGCCACAACGCGGTGCCGTCGTCGCCGTAGACGTTGGCGGCGCCCGTGCTGACGATCAGCGCGGCCCCCAGGCCCACCCACGGCAGCGCCGCCGGGAGCTGGAAGGCCACCGCGGGCACGGCGAGGTTGAGCCCGCTGACCAGGAGCGCCAGGACCAGCAGCAGGGTACGTCCGGGGTCGCGCCGCCAGGTACGGAGCTCCTTGCCGACGACTGCGCCGGTGGGGCCCGCCGGCAGCGCCAGCCGCCAGGCGACGGGGCGCCCCGCGGCGGTGCCAGGCCGGGCCGCGCGGCGGCGGGAGGTGCGGGGCGCGCGCCCAACCGGCTTGCGCATGTTGCGCTGCAGCAGCCTCGCCCAGCCCAGCAGCAGCAGCCCCGACAGCACGGCAAGGCCGGCCAGCGCGCCGAGCGCCAGCGGCCAGTCCGACCGGCCGGCGGCGGCCACCGCCACCGGCCCCCAGCCCGACGGCAACGCGCGCAGCGTGCCGGCGAGCACGGGTCCTGGCCCCTCGGCCAGCTGCTGGCCCACCACCACCGCCAGCGACCAGCCGCCGGAGGCGAGCGCGATGACCACGGCCATGAGCAGCCCGCCGAGCTCCTGGCCGCGGCGGGAGCTCAGGGTCGCGGTCAGCGCCGCCATCACCACCCGCGACAGCAGCACCACCATCACCAGCTGCAGCAGCGCCGCGGGCACCGCCACCAGCACCGCCGGCACGCCGAACCGGACCGCGGCGACCGGCAGGGCCGCGAAGGCGACCAGGGTGATCGCGGGCGTGAACCCCACGAAGGAGGCGCCGAGCAGGCCGGCGGCCAGGCGGCGCGGGGGGATCGGCAGCAGCGCGAACCATTCCGGCCGCAGGCCCTGGCCGGCGCCGCGGACCACGATCGGTCCCGCGACCCAGCCGAGCAGCCAGCCGAGGACGAGCGTGGCGAGCAGGTCCACCGACCGGTCCGGGTCGTCGAACCGGACCAGGCCGAGCAGCAGCGTGCCGACCGCCAGCCCCAACCCGACGGCCCGCAGGGTGAGCACCGTCCCGGACCCGCCCGGCGAGTTGCGCGCCAGCGCGCGCCGCATGCCGATCAGCGCGCGGGTCGTGTCCCGGGTGCCGGCGCCGGCGGGGTCCTGGGTCAGGACGCCAGCCACGGCAGGCCCCCGGTCGCGTCGATGCGGGCGCCGACCAGCCGCACGAAGGCGTCGTCCAGGGTGCCGCCGCCGCGCACCTGGTCGAGGGTCCCGGAGGCGACCACGCGGCCCTTGGCGATCACGCCGACGTGGTCGCAGAGCTGCTCGACCAGGGCCATGACGTGGCTGGAGATCACCACCGAGCCGCCGGCGTCGACGAAGCGACGCAGGATCGTGCGGATGGTGGCGGCCGACACCGGGTCGATCGCCTCGAACGGCTCGTCCAGCACCAGCAGCCTCGGGGTGTGCAGCAGCGCCGTGGCCAGGGTGATCTTCTTGCGCATCCCGGCGGAGTAGTCGATCACCACGGCCCGCTCGACCTCGTCGAGCTCCAGGACCTCCAGCAGCTGCTGGGCCCGCCGGGCCACCGTGGCCTCGTCCAGGCCGCGCAGCAACCCCAGGTAGGCGAGCAGCTCACGGCCGGTCAGCCGCTCCGGCAGGGCCATGCCGTCGGGCAGGACCCCGATGAGCCGCTTGGCGCGCACCGGGTCGGCCCACACGTCGACGCCGAAGATCCGCGCGCTGCCGGCGTCTGGCCGCAGCAGGCCGACGGCCATCGACAGCGAGGTGGTCTTGCCGGCGCCGTTGGGCCCCACCAGCCCGAAGAACGAGCCCCGCGGCACGGTCAGGTCGACGTGGTCCACGGCGGTCGTGTCGCCGAACCGCTTCAGCAGCCCCTCGAGCCGCAGCGCGGGCGCCTGCCCGTCGTCCCGGCTGGCGGCTGGGCGCATGGCGTCCTCCTCTCCTCCCCGCCGGTCGGCGCTGTCGGCACGAGGCTACCGATCGGCGCCGCCCGGCGCGTCACCCGAAGGTGGGAACGCGGGTGGAATCTCCGCGCTGGTTTGTCCGTGTGGACAGCGGGCAGTCACGCGCTGCGTGGCCGACCAAGCCGGAGGCGGTGAGGCGTGTGGACTACGCCGAGTTGCTGCAGCAGGTGCAGGCGGCGGCGGCCCTGGACCGGGCCACGTCCGAGCGCGTGATCCGGGCGACGATGGTGACGCTGGCCGAGCGGATGAGCCACGACGACCTGGTACGGCTGGGCGTGCGGCTGCCCGATGAGCTGCAGGCGGCGGTGCGGGGTGGCTCGGCGGCCTGCCAGCCGTTCGGCGCCGAGGAGTTCGTCTTCCGGGTCGCCGAGCGCGTCGGGACCCAGCCAGACGCGGCCTGGACGCACGTCCGCGCGGTGCTGGGCACGCTGGAGCGGAACATGGCCGAGATGGAGACGGTACGGCAGCGGCTGCCGCGCGAGTTCGACGCGCTCATGGCCTGACTCGACCGCCGCGCTAGCGCTGGTAGGTGCCGACCAGGGTCCCGCTGGCCAGCTCCTTGCCCTCCAGCGCCCGGCGCAGGTCGTCGGCTGACGCCCCGGCCACCAGCCCCAGCGGCGCCGACGCGGCGTAGACCCGGAAGACGTACCGGTGCGGGTCGTCGCCGACCGGCGGCAGCGGGCCGCCGTAGCCCTCCTCGCCGAAGTCGTTGCGGCCCTCCACGGCGCCGGCCGGGTGCTCGCCCTCGGCGAGCGAGTTGGCGGTCGGCTGCAGTCCCGCAAGCACCCAGTGGACGAAGGTGCCGCGGGGGGCGTCGGGGTCCTCGCACAGCACGGCCAGCTCCACGGCGCCCTCCGGCACCCCCGACCACTCCAGCGCGGGGGACAGGTTGTCGTGGTCCTTGGCGTGCCGGGCCGGGATCGGCTGGTGGTCGCCGAAGGCGGGGCTGCGAACCTCGATGCCGGCCATCGCTAGCGCAGCAGCTCGAACGTCACGGCGCTGCCCTCCAGTCCGACGCGTCCTGCAGAGACCTTCCTACGCCCTACCCCCACGCCGGAAGCCGAAACCGCACAGCCGGATGCCGCCGTAGCGGCGCGAGATGCCGGCCTGGTTGGCGGCATCCTCGAACCGCGCCCAGGAGAAGTCTGGTCGGCGGCCGGCACCCCGGCCTGGGTGTCGGGGCCGGCTCCACGAACGAGGCGGCCACGCCGCCCGCCGCGGCCGCCATCCCTGGTTGACCCTGCGAGCCGGCCCAGGCGATGCTACCCGGGTGATCTGGCGGTGACCGTGCGGCGGATCGTGGTCGACCATGTCCTGCTGGTGGTGGCGGACCTGGCCGCCAGCCGTCGCTTCTACCGGGCGGCGCTGGCGCCGCTTGGGCTCGAGGAGCTCGACGCCCAGGCCGACGGGGTGGCGTTCGGCGCCGAGGGCCTGGACGACTTCGGGATCGCCGCCGGCGGGCAGCCCACCACCAGGGCGCATGTGGCCTTCGACGCGCCGGGCCGCGAAGCGGTCGATGCCTTCTACGCCGCGGCGCTGGCGCACGGCGGCCGCCAACGGGGCGCGCCCGGGGTGTGGGTGCAGTACTCCGAGCGGTACTACGCCGCCTACGTCTGGGACCCCGGCGGCAACAACATCGAGGCCGTCTTCCACAGCCGCGAGCCGCTCGCCGGCGTCGCGCCGATCCGCCGACCCGAGGATGCCGCACCCTGACGCCGCCTGGCGGGACTTGGCGAGCGCGCATGCGTGAGCTGGTCGAGGTGCGCTGCTATGCCGGCGGCCGGGGCGAGGAGATCCCGCGGGCGGTGCTGCTCGGTGGGCGTGCGGTCGCGGTCCGGGTGGAGCGGAGCTGGATCGAGCAGCCGGCGGGAGCGGGCGGCACCGCGCGCCGCCGGCTGTTCCGGGTGCGCCTGGAGGACGGCCGCCGCTGCCGACTGGCGCAGGAGCCCGACGGCTCCTGGACGCTCGAGCACCCGGCGGCGGGCCGGTAGCCGTCGGAGCGCGACATGGCGCCCGCGCCGGTCGGGTACCGTGACCCCATGGAGCGCAACGTCTACCTGACGGCGATCGAGCCGGGCAGCGGCAAGTCCGCGGTCGCTCTGGGGGTCATGGAGGCGCTGGCCTCGCTGGGGCGGGTCGGCTTCTTCCGGCCGATCATCGCCTCCGGCGAGCGCCCGGACAACGACGTCGAGCTGATCCGGCGGCGCTTCCGGCTGCCGCAGAGCTACCAGGAGTCCTACGGGGCGGTGGTCGGCGACCTGCGGGCGATGGGCGACCACGACCGCTACCAGCGGCTGCTCAAGCAGATCCTGGAGGCCTACAAGCGCCTGGACGACACCACCGACCTGCTGCTGGTCGAGGGCAGCGACTTCACCGAGGCGTCGCGGGCGCTGGAGTTCGACTTCAACGCGGACGCCGCCAACCACCTGGGCTGCCCGGTGCTGCTGGTGGTGCGGGGCAGCGGCCGCTCGGTGGAGCAGGTGCTGGAGGTCGTGCAGCTCGCCCACGGGTCGCTGACCGGGCGCGGCTGCACCATCCTGGCCACCATCTGCAACCGGGTCGACCCGGCGATCATGGAGGAGCTGCGCGGACGGGTCCACGAGGTCGTCGGCGGGGAGCCGGTCTACGTCCTCCCGGAGGTGCCGGAGCTGGCCGCGCCCACCGTCGCCGAGGTCGCCGAGGCGCTGGCCGCCCGGTTCCTGCGGCCGCCGCGGGGCGCCGAGGAGCCGAGCACCCGCCGCGAGGTCGGCCGCGTGATCGTCGGCGCGATGAGCCTGCCCAACTTCCTGGACCACATCGGCGACGGCGACCTGATCATCACCCCCGGCGACCGTGCCGACCTGATCGTCGGCAGCCTGGCCTCCAGGTTCTCCGGCACCTACCCGAACGTCGCCGGCCTGGTCCTGACCGGCGGGCTGGTGCCGGACCCGTCGGTCCTCAGGCTGATCGACGGGCTCGGCGGGTCGCAGCTGCCGGTGCTGACCGTCGGGGCCGACACCTACCGGACGGCCGCGACCGTCGCCGGCGTCCGCGGGGTGCTCACCCCCGACAGCGAGCGCAAGATCGCCGCCGCCCTGGGGGTGTTCGGCGAGCACGTGGACCGCCGCTCCCTGCTGGGCAGGATCGAGGTGACCCACACCGAGCGGGTGACGCCGCTGATGTTCGAGCAGCGGCTGGTCGAGCGGGCCGGGGCCGACCGCCGCCACATCGTGCTGCCCGAGGGCGACGACGACCGCGTCCTCCAGGCGGCCGAGCAGGTGCTGCTGCGCGGGATCGCCCGGCTGACCGTGCTCGGCGACCCCGACGCGGTCAGGGACCGGGCCGCCACCCTCGGCCTGGAGCTGGCCGACCTCCGGGTGGTCGACCCCCTGCGGTCGGAATGGCGCGAGGACTTCGCCCGCACCTACCACGAGCTGCGCCGCCACAAGGGGTTGGCGCCGCAGCTCGCCGAGGACCTGATGGCCGACGTCTCGTATTTCGGCACCATGATGGTCCACAGGGGCCTGGCCGACGGGATGGTGTCGGGCGCGGCCCACACCACCGCCCACACGATCCGGCCGGCGTTCGAGTTCATCCGGACCAGACCGGGCACCGCGATCGTGTCCAGCGTGTTCTTCATGCTGCTGGCCGACCGGGTGCTCGTCTACGGCGACTGCGCGGTGGTGCCCAACCCCGACGCCGGGCAGCTGGCCGACATCGCCGTCGCCTCGGCGGGCACGGCCGCCCGGTTCGGGGTCGAGCCGCGGGTGGCGATGCTGTCCTACTCGACGGGGGAGTCGGGGGCGGGCAGCGACGTCGAGAAGGTCCGGCAGGCGACCGCGATCGCCCGCGAGCGCCGCCCCGACCTGCTCATCGAGGGGCCGATCCAGTACGACGCGGCCATCGACCCGCAGGTCGCCCGCTCCAAGCTGCCCGGCAGCCAGGTCGCCGGCCGGGCGACGGTGTTCGTGTTCCCGGACCTGAACACCGGCAACAACACCTACAAGGCGGTGCAGCGCTCGGCCGGCGCGGTCGCCGTCGGGCCGGTGCTCCAGGGCCTGCGCAAGCCGGTCAACGACCTGTCGCGGGGCGCCACCGTGGCCGACATCGTCAACACCGTGGCCATCACCGCCATCCAGGCCCAGGGCTAGTCGATGCCCAGGGTCCTGGTGGTCAACACCGGCTCCTCGTCGATCAAGTACCAGCTCGTGGAGATGCCGGAGGATCGGGGCAGGGCGGTCGTCGCCGCCGGGCTGCTGGAGCGGATCGGGGAGGCCGGCTCCGGGGTGGCCGACCACGCGGACGGGTTCGACCGGGTGTTCCGGGCCCTGGAGGCCGACGGCGGCTCCATCGGCGACCTGGCCGGCATCGGCCACCGGGTGGTCCACGGCGGCGACCGGCTCACCGCCCCGACCCTGCTCGACGACCAGGCCATCGAGGCGATCGACGCGCTGGCGCCGCTGGCGCCGCTGCACAACCCCAGCAACCTGCTCGGCATCCGCATCGCCATGGGCCGCTTCCCGCGGACCCCGCAGGTGGCCGTGTTCGACACCGCCTTCCACCAGACGATGCCGCCGCGCGCCTGGCGCTACGCGCTGCCCGCCGAGCTGGCCGGCCGGCTGCGCATCCGCCGCTACGGCTTCCACGGCACCTCCCACGCGTACGTGTCCCGCAGGGCGGCCGAGCACCTGGGCCGCCCTGCCGCCGAGCTGCACCTGATCACCCTGCACCTCGGCAACGGCGCCAGCGTGGCCGCGGTCGCCGGCGGCCGCTGCGTCGACACCTCGATGGGCATGACCCCGCTGGAGGGCCTGGTCATGGGCACCCGCAGCGGCGACCTGGACCCGGCGGTGGTGTTCTACCTGCACCGCGAGGCCGGGCTGTCGGTCGACGACATCGACGACCTGCTCAACAAGCGCAGCG
>Ga0081538_10001134_pt1 | contig 28173 bp, 27 predicted proteins | sample TabmetS5T2R1_FD_71022 | JGI IMG/M metagenome (GOLD analysis project Ga0081538, IMG submission 71022) | Tabebuia heterophylla rhizosphere microbial communities from the University of Puerto Rico - S5T2R1 | ecosystem: Host-associated > Plants > Roots > Rhizosphere ...
GGTGTTTGTCACCGACGACGGAGGCGAGTGCGACATGGACATCGGCAACTACGAGCGCTTTATCGACACTGCCATGACCAAGGACCACAACATCACAACAGGTAGGGTTTACCAAGACGTCATAAAAGCAGAGCGGGAAGGCAAGTATCTGGGCCAGTGTGTGCAGATAATTCCTCATGTTACTGACGCAATAAAGAGTACTTTGCGCAAGATTGCAAGCGACGAGAAGCTCGACGTCATGGTAGTCGAGTGTGGAGGCACAGTGGGTGACATTGAAAGCCTTCCGTTTCTTGAAGCATTCCGCCAGATGGAGCTAGAGCTTGGGCGATCAAATACCCTATTCATCCACGTTACTCTGGCGCCGGTGCTCGACGTAGTCGGCGAGCAAAAGACCAAGCCGACCCAGCATAGTGTGCAAGAGCTGCGCAGGATAGGCATCCAGCCCGACATCCTAGCCGTCAGGTGCAAGACGCTGCTCACGACCGACGCAAGGCGCAAGATCTCGCTTTTTGCGAGCATCGAAGACAGGTGCGTAATTTCCTGCCACGACGCGCTGTCGATCTACGATGTCCCGGAAGTGCTTGAAAGCCAAGGGATGCTCAAAGCAGTCGGGGAAAAGCTTGTGCTCAAAAAGTCTGCGCCCCAATGGGGCAACTGGAAGGCGATAGCCGACTCGTTTTCAAAATATAGAGGCTCTGTCAGGATTGCGGTAGTGGGCAAGTACGTCACGCTGCCTGATAGTTATGTTAGCGTCTACCATGCGCTTTCGCACGCCGGCGCCAGCATCGGCAAGAAGGTCGAAATAGAGTGGATCGACTCTGAAAAGTTTGAAAACGGTGGCGGCCAGCAGAACTTATCAATGCTCAAAGAGTTCAACGGCGTGTTGGCTCCAGGCGGCTTTGGCAAGCGCGGAAGCGAAGGGATCATTAGCGCCGCCAACTTTGCAAGGGCAAACAACATCCCGTACCTCGGAATATGCTTTGGATTCCAGCTGGCAATCGTTGCGTTTGCAAGGCACGTTTGCAAATTAGCAGGCGCCAACTCGACAGAGCTTGATCCTCAAACCAAGAATCCCGTTGTGAATTTCATGCCCGAGCAGCACAACATACACGACATGGGAGGAACCATGCGCCTTGGAAGCCACGAGATTGCGATAAAGCCGGGCACCATCGCGGCCAGGGCATACAGCTCGACTGCGATAAAAAGACGCCACCGCCACCGCTACGAGTTCAACCAGAACTACCTTGATGCTGTCACCAAGAACGGCCTTGTGCTGTCGGCCTACTCGGACAGCGGAAAAAGGATGGAAATTCTGGAAATACCAAACCACAGGTTCTACTTTGCAGTGCAGTATCACGCGGAATTCAGCAGCAGGCCTGGCAAGCCCGAGCAGGCGTTTGACGCATTCGTAAAGGCGGCCGCTAAATCTTGAGCTCATAGATCCTCTGCCGGGCATCTCTGAGCGAAGTCTTTTTCTTGACGTAGCCCTGGCTGAGCAGGTGGCTCAGCGAGAGCCTGACCGTGCGCTCTGGCAGCATCGTCCTTGCCGCCAAGTCCTTCTGGGAAAGCGTCCCTTCATATTCAAGCGTCTTTAGTATCAGCTTGGCGCTTGGCGGCATCTTGAGCATATCCTCTGCAAGCTTTACTTTCTTTGCCATGAGCGAAGCGGCGGACGAGTCGCCCACAAGCCTGACAAGCCGCGCTGGAAATTCATGCTTGGAGCACCCAAGCGTCTTTTTTATCCGCACCCTCCGGCCGCCATCGAGCACCACTTCGCAGTGGTATCTGCTGGTGATGTCCATGACTTCAACCGTCACATCGTTTGGTACAACGAGGGGCCGGCGAGTGTTGTCAAGCGAGTTTACCGATACTATCAGGAACACCTGAGAGTTTTGGAGCACCATCGGGCCGCCTGCCGACATCGTGTATGCAGTCGAGCCGGTGGGAGTTGAGATAATGACGCCGTCGCTGTTATCGTGCCAGACGTCGATCCCATCTATCTTTAGGACATGCTCCATCAAAGTCGCGCTCTTGCTTGGGAAAACTGCCACGTCGTTGAGAACTGGGTCGACCTGCCTGCCGTCCACTTTGACTGCAAGTCTAAAGACCTCGTCGACTTCAAAGTCGCCGCGCTTTAATCGCGACGTTGCAAATTCTAGGTCGCGCACTTCAAGCTGGGCAAGAAAGCCAGTCGCCTCTGTTTCAGAAATCCCAAGCACTGGAGCCGAGTCGGTCGTCACCTTATGGAAATAGTCAAGTATGCCTCTGTCGCCGCCGGCCACGAGCACGAGGTCAACTTCCTTTGCAGTGTGATACTCGTTATCCTTCATTACCTGCGTCTTGACGCTAAGCGATTCGAGCGTCGTTTTTATCTTGGACAGGAGCGCCCCGTCTCGTGAGTCGACCCCTGAAAGCACCACCTTCATTACTGCTACTAGTATGGGTGATTCGCACAGCCAGATTTAAAGCTAAGAGAGCCGCTGGAAGCCGACTGTATTATAAAAGTAGGATGCCGTCTGCTCTATCTTCGAGATTGCCGGTATCTTCCCAAGCCCCATTTCTCGTGTTTCGAGGGCGGCCCTTACAGCCCCTGCGCTAAAGCACAGCGCCCAGAGCGGGTCCTTTTCCTTCAGGTAGGCACAACAAAATGCTGCGCTCAAGATGTCGCCGGCGCCGGTGAAATCTGGCGTATCGACGTCCCGCATCTTGATCCAGTAATGCGTCTTTTCGTGTAGAAGGTGGACGACGTTGTGCTCGGTAGAGACTACAAACTCGACTCCGCTCAACTGGAGCGACTGCATGCCTTCGAGCCCCTGCAGGCCGCCAGTCAGCGCTGCCATTTCCTGTTTATCGACCTTGACGGCGTTGATGCCTGCAAGATCTAGCTCTAGCCTGTCTCTGAACGTTATCTGGCCGCCGTCGCCGATAACGCGCATGTATCCCTGCGGGTCGAGCATGACGAAATTCTTCTTGCCTTTATTTTGCTTGATTGCGCCAAGGACGTCGGCTGGCACTTCGTCAATAACCGGGCTTGCGAGCCAGCAGTCGACCTTGATGCCTGCTATTTCGCCAGCGGCTATTGGCGCGCATTTTGACTGCAGGACGAGTCTGCGCGACTCTCCTTCCACCTGCAGGATGAACCTTGTAGTAGGCCAGTCAGTCTGCTGCTCTTCCTTGATCCGGATCTCGTTTTCGAGCAAAAAGTTGCGCAGTTCCGCCGGGAAGTCTCTTCCCACCCTTGTCGCAAGCTCGACGTCAAAGCCAAATCGTCGGCTCGTTATGCCACAGTAGCAGGGCGGCCCGCCGGCGCTTGCAGCCGTCCTGCCGCCGGCGGCGCTCTTGATAGTATCAAGGACAACATGGGAAGCAATGCCTATTTTCAAGGCTCCCTACCAGTATATTTTTTGTCTGAATAATAAGATAGCGAAAAAGGGCTCGTCTGCGCAGCCCTGAAAACCGATCTTGGGATGGCGGTCTAGGGGCTGGCGCCTATGGCCCTCTGTATATGAGAGTGTGACCCGGTGAAGCTATAAGCTTTGTGGATAACTTTTCCTGATAAGCTACCCGTATCTTGATTCAATAATGAATCACAAGATTTAAAGGATGGCAAACGACCTTATTGCGCTATGCCAAAAAAGAGAGCTAGCAGAGGCCGGTCAAAGGGCGGCAAGGGCAGCTCTGGCGTGGTTCACTGCAGCCAGTGCGGCGCTCTGGTTCCACGCGACAAGGCCAAGAAGGTTACAGGAAGGATTACGCTTGTAGAGCCAACACTTGCAAGGGAACTAAAGGCTGCGGGCGCCTACATCCCGATGTCGACTGACGTCAAGTTCTACTGCGTGTCTTGCGCGGTCCACAGGGGCGTTGTGAAGGTAAGGTCAGAAGCGGATAGGCGGACTGCTGGCAAGCTCAGGTAGAAGAAGAAGACAAACTTTTTGACGTTGCCGCCATCCTCTGGATTAGCGTGATGCCTGCCACTATTGACACTATTATAACTGCCCATTCCATTGCTTCTCTGAGAGGCACCATGCCTATTATTGCTATGATAAGCAGCCGCTCGGCGCGCTCGCCAACGCCGATGCCCTTGAGCTCGACGCCAAGTGACTCGGCCCGAGCCCTTGTATAGCTGACAAGGAGCGATATGCCGATGCCGATTATACACCAGAAGGTGTCCGCAAGGTTGCCAAAGGCGATGCCTGCAAAGATCGTGACCTCGGCTATCTTGTCAAATGACGAGTCAAGGAACGCGCCTTTTCTTGACGTCTGCTTTGTGATGCGCGCGACGCTGCCGTCGACGACGTCGAAAAAGCCTGAGATCAGGAGGAGCACGCCGCCAATGACCGCGGCATAGTACCAGTCAAGTTCTATGAACGGGATAGAGTGAGACGCGTATACGATCCCTGCCGCAACTGAGACTGCCACCCCAAGCCCGGTCCAGAAATTTGCTGACAAGCCAGTTGAGGCAAAGCTGGCGCCAAGCTTTGCCATAGTAGGCTGCAGCGAGTCCCTTAGCTTGTTGAGCAAGTTGTTGCTGCCTTTTCAACAGAATTCTTACATAATAAATTACCGCTGCAAATAAGAGGCTAGGTTAGCCACATTTTCTGGCAATGTAATAATAGTAGTTCAAAATGTCGCCGGGAACTACCTTGACCTCGATGTCTCCAAATCCAGCGTCGGCCAGTCTTTGCAGGGCTTTCTGCTTGCCCCATACCGTGCCCGGTCCCTCTCCTCCATAAGCAAGCGAGACGGTTGTGCAGTGCAGTGCAATGTTGAAATTCTATAAAGAGTTGGCGTCACAACGAGTTGCCAATGTTTTCATGAAAGTTGCTTGATGCGGCAATATCTTGCATTAGGAAAATTCCACCGTCTGAAAAAGGGCGTTGCGGATCTCTTTTAACACCTGCGTAGGCCGCGCCTGATCTCGTGTATATGGTGTCAAATGCAGTGATGAAACGGCATTTCTTTGATTCGGCTATCGATGTGATAGCTTCTTTTACTTCAAATGTCGCATTGGTCAGCCCCATCTGCCTTGCTTCTCGCCTTGTAGCTTCGACGCCTTCTTTAGAAGATATCAAATCCTGGGAACTTGCTTTTTGGAATGGCCTTGGCCAAAAGGTTGTTGATAGCATGACCCTGACTACACCCAACGTCAAGCACGCTTGTGCCTTTCTTTGGCTGGCCGATCAGCCATTCGACAAGTTGGATTATCTGGTCGATAAGCCTTGCATCAAAAACTCTCGTTGTTTCTTCTGCTTGCAATTGCTGGAACTGAGAGTATTCCGAATACGGGACGCCTCCGCCTTTGCGGGAGCATTCCACCACCTTGCCTTGCCTTCCACATTTCCAATATATACCGGGTCAACATAGCGAGGTTGTCGATTCCTGCCGTGCGCGCGTCAGGCAGACGGCATGCTCCTGCGTCAGGTGGTATTTGCGCGTAGCAGGGTCGTACTCGACCATGCCTACCGTTACCATTGCTCCGAGCCATTCTCTCACATAACGCTCTAAGTTTAGCCACCCTCGCAATTTGTTCGCTTGTTGAAGGAAGGCCGCAAGCCAGACATGGCATCAAGCAGGCAGGCCGGCCCTATGCCAGACGCTTATCATTAGTGAAAACATGCCATGGCTCGGATTTCGATACCTTCTCTGCAAACCCTTCTACTACTTTCGACTGAACCCGCCGGTGTCTCATCAGAATTCACATCCTGCAGAGGATATTTAAGTGATTTTTCAGATTGATTCAGAAATGTACAAAAAAGTTGAGGATCAGTCGAACTTTTCCTTTACCTTCCCTTTGCGGTATTCTGCATCAAGGTCCCTGCCCGCATCATCGACTTTGTTTGCCACCGCCTTTGCGCCTGCCTTTATCTTGTCCCCGACATCTTCCAGGTCGTGCTCGGTCTTGCTCTTACTGTCGACCTTGTACTCTGCTTTTTGTTCTGTACTTCTATGTCAGTCATTGCCATTGCAGGCTCTCATTATCAGATATATGGCTTGGAGAAGTTCTACAGTAACACGCCCATCTGCTATTGATCAATTAATGCTAACTTTAATAGCCGATTTTTGCGAGGTTTTTGTGCAAGAGGTGGAAAGCGTTAGCAGGAGAATGGGATGTCAAGTCGTTGCTTGCTAGCCTTGGAGTTGATTTTCAATCTGAAGGAAGCAATGCAAAAAAGGTGAGAGGGGCTGCCTCCATTAGTGACGCAGCAGAAGGCGACATTGCTTTCTGCTGGTACACCGGCGAAAAGGGAGTTTCCTACATCACTCGGTCAAAGGCAAGTGTCATACTCTGCAGGAACGAAATGCAGGGGCTTGTGCAGCCGGGCGCAGACCAGCTGCTCATATTCACAGGCAATCCGCGCTTTGCCTTCGTCAGCGTTGTGAATGAAATGCAGGGAAAAGAAAGGCCTTTCGGTATCTCACCAAGGGCAGTTATTTCAAAAAACGCCAAGATAGGCAAAAACTGCTACATCGGCGACTATGCGGTTATAGGCGACAACTGCACGGTAGGCGACAACACGGTCGTATACGACAGAGTGTCGCTGGTGCAGAACTGCATTGTCGGCAGGAACTGCATAATCCAGTCAGGGGTCTCGATGGGCTCTGACGGCTTTGCATTTGAGCGCTACGAGACTGGCGAGCTTCTAAAGTTTCCCCACAAGGGCTACGTGAGGATGGGCGACAATGTAGAGATATGCGCCAACTGCTCAATCGCCCGCGGCTCGCTGTCAGACACTGTGATAGGCGACGGCACCAAGCTTGACGCGCTGGTGCACATTGCCCACAATGTCATAGTGGGCAGGAACTGCGAGCTCACCGCCGGGACAATAATTGGCGGCAGCACCACTCTGGGCGACACATGCTGGACTGGCCTGAATTCCACGCTCAAGGACAACATAAGGCTTGGCAACAACGTCATCGTGGCTTCGGGCGCGTCCGTGATACATGATGTCCCTGACGGTGACATCGTCGCAGGGGTGCCTGCCAAGTCGATAAAGCACAAGGTAAATACCGACCAAACGTTCCTGATGGCCGGGCAAAAGGAAGAGCAAGAAAAGAAAAAAACCTCTACTGCAGCCTAAGCCCTGATTGACTCGATTACCTCGCTTGGTAGCAGCTTGTTTGACGTCATCTTGGCAATGTCTCCCTGCGGCACCTTGAGCAGCTTGAACTCCCTGTCAAAGCACAGCTTGAGCACTTCAAACGCCTCAACGCACATCACAGATGTGTTGAGCCTGCTCTGGAGCGCCCGGTATTCCGCAAGCCCCCTGATAGCATTTGACTTGAGGAACATCTTGCTCCGCTGTGACCAGAAAATGTTGATGAGCTCAATCTTATCGTCTATCACGTCAGAGATGTCATAATAGACCTGCGGCGTGAAGTCGCGTGTGACTGGAATTTCGTACGATAGTATGTTTGGAATGAACCTTCCGGCCTCCACTGTCGATTCGGCGATGGCACGGTGGTCGTGGTGTGTGTCGCCAAGCGAATGAGTGATAACCACATCAGGGTCGGCCTTGTTTATGAAAAACTCGATATGGTTGATGAGGTCGCTGCTGAGCGATAGCTTTGTGTCCTCAAAGTTGTCTATCCACAGCCTCTTTGCCTTGATAAATTTCGCCGATTGCATCAGCTCCTTCGTGCGCTGCCCAGGGTCGCCTGATGCGGCCCCCCTTGTAACTGTGTACATGAAAATGTCGTGCCCTTGCCGCGATGCCTTTAGTAGCAGGCCGCCGCATCCAAGCTCAATGTCGTCTGGATGTGCACCAATAGCCAGAATATTCATCAGAAGCAGTGTATCAGCCGTTTATTTATCCAATGTTAAGCATGTCTCTATCATAATATATCAGATAAATGACCATTGTTCTTTTCTCTAAAAGGAATATAATTTTTTATTGCGTCGAAGTATCATAAGAAAGTTCCAGTGCACTTGTCGCTAGCCATGAATGTATTATGTTTAAATTTTTGGCAGCAGTTCCTATCATCGAGGGTACTACTGATGTTTTTTGTTACGGGCATCATCGTTATTCTTGCAGCTCTTTCGGCGGTGCCATTATTGTTGGCGGGGCAGGCAAGCGCGCAGTCGATCCCTCTCCCGCCGCCGTCTCCGGGCAGCAGTGTGGGCGAAGAGGAAAGAAAGGCTCCAAATGACAGCGAGCCTCCAGACATAGAGATTCTCACTACAGAGCTTCGCGAAGGCAAGAACGTGTTTAAAGTGAGGATAACAGACGAATCTTCACTGCGCATCAGGGAAGTCAAGTATGTGTACGATGGGCAGCTGAGAACAGACGGACTTTTCCGGGACCAGAACAACGTGTACAAGGCGCTGATAGACATGCACCCGCCGTCGAGAATAGTGGTCGTCACGGCTGGCGACGCGAAGGAGAACATCGATTCTGTGCACAAAGAGTACGAAGTCTCGGCGTCGCAGGACTTGTTTTCGCAGATAATGGACGTGTTGTCAGAGATATCCAGGTACGTCCAGAACCTCTTTGGCGGCGGCTAGTGCACTTCGAATACTACATACTATTTAGTTGTTACCTTATAATTGTACCGGAATATCTACACTGGGTCTGTTTTCCTAACTCATTAATACAAAAATGGCAATATCAAAATCGCAGCGCATGAAGCTGAAGGTAGTGGAAGGTGTGACTAACTGATGGCCGATAAGGCATGGATTCTGTTCTTTTTCACCATAATCGCCCTCTGGGTTCTTGTCCTCACGTCGACGATATACCCATGGATAAATGGCATCGAGATCTTGGTCAACACCGAAGTCGATCTCTTGTACTTTACTCTCCCGATACTGGCGTTCAACCTGATCTATGTGTTCATGCTGATCTTCATCTTTGCCATGTACCTCGCCACCTACGGAAGCGTCAGGAAGTACCAAATCAAAATGAAGAAAAAGGCAGCCGCGGCCGGAGGCAAAAGGGACCTGTGCAGCATAGTCATACCGGCAAGGAACGAAGAGAGCGTCATCAAGAGAACGGTTCTCAACTGCCTGCAGCAGACCTACCAGAACGTCGAGGTCATCGTGGTATGCCACAACTCCACCGACAAAACGTACGACGAAGCCAAGGTCGAGGACAGCAGGGTCAAGGTATTTGATCTCCGGACAAAGGAGGCAGGCAAGGGTATCGCGCTCAACTACGGAGTCGAGAAAGCAAGCGGGAAATACATACTGGTGCTTGACAGCGATGGCCTGCTGACTCTCGACTTTATCGAAAATGCGGTGCCGCTCTTCGGCGACAACTATGCGGCAGTTCAGGGAAGGTACATCCCAAGCAACAGGAATTTTAATTTTGTGACAAGGATGCTTGCGATGGAGGGCGACCTGTGGTCCACGCCATTTATGACTATTCGGAGCCACTTTGGCAGTCGGACGCCGCTAGGCGGCACCGGCTACATCATCCGAAAGGACATCCTGATCAGGGTGGGTATGTTTGTAAACCATCTGGTTGACGACTATGAGCTGACGTTCCGGCTGCTCAGGAGCGGCTACAGAATTGCTTTTGCACCGCTCTCGATAAACTACGATGAAAAGCCGCCCACCCTCACGTTTATGCTCAGGCAGAGGTCGAGATGGGGCAGGGGCTTTACGGGCCTGCTTGGCAGGAGGATAGCCGAGAGCTCTGACATTATTGGCAACATTTACTGGCTCAACCCGATAGCCGCGATTGCCGGACTTGTCATGCTTCTAATCCCGGCCTTCGCCGCCGCGCACTACCTCCTATTTGACTACTACCCCTACACCTACGCTTACGTCCCGCTCAACATCTGGCTCGTGCTCACAGGCGTCCTCTTTTGCCTGCAGACTGCAGTGCTTGTCAAGGAGTACGGGAGGAGGGGTTTTGCCTACGCCGGGCAGATACCGGTGCTGATCCCGTTTTCGCACTACTGGTTTGTGTCGTTTATAAAGGCATTCACAGTCAAGTCGTGGGCCAACACCAAGACCACGCACGGGTTCATAAAGGTGACAAGGGCAGAAAAGATTGTCACGGATACTGCTTCCTGATGTCGAGAAATACTATAGAGGCATGTGTGATTGGTGAAAAATGCAGATAAAACAGAGAAACGTTGACATCGTCACAATTGCAGGCACAAGACCTGAGATAATCAAGTTGTCAGAGCTCGTGCGGCTGCTTGGCAGGAGCCAGCAGTACAACCACATGCTGCTCTACACGGGCCAGCACTACTCTGACAACATGAAGAGCGTCTTTTTTGACGAGCTTCGGATAAAGCCTGACTATGACCTGCGCTGCGACGGCTCTGATGTGGGCACGCTAAAAGAGAGCCTGGTGAAATTCCTGAGCAACATCAAGCCGCCCTATGTTCTTGTCTACGGCGACACCAACTCGACCCTTGCCGGCGCGCTTGCCGCCAAGGAGGTCGGCTCGACAATTGTGCATATCGAGGCAGGCTTACGCTGCTTTGACCTGGATGTGCCGGAGGAAAGGGCGAGGATACAGATAGACTCGATATCTGACTATTTGTTCCCGCCGACTGAGCTTGCCAGGACGTTTCTGAGCTACGAGCAAATAGAGGAAAATGTGACTGTCACCGGCAACCTCGTGGTCGACGTCTGCAGGCGGCTGGCAAAAATAGCCGATGAGCACGGCAGGCAGGACCTTCCAAGCGAATATTTGCTCCTGACGATGCACAGGCAGGAAAACGTTGACGAGCGTGACAGGCTTGAAATGCTGAGAAAGCACCTCTCTGGCATAAAGCACAAGATAGTCTTCCCGATACACCCAAGGACAAAGAACAACTTGGCAAAATACAACATCGGCCTGCCAGACAACGTCATCACCATTGAGCCGGCCAGCTACCTTGAATTCCTTTACCTGCTAAAGAACTGCCGGCTCGTCATGACTGATTCTGGCGGCGTGCAGGAGGAGGCCATAGTGCTTAGCCGCCCGTGCGTGACCCTCAGGCACGTGTCGGAAAGGTGGGAGACCCTGCTCTTGAGGGCAAACGTGCTCTTTCCGCTTTACCGGCGCGACTCGCTATGGCAGGTAGTTGAATCGATGCTTGCCGCCAGAATAGACCGCAATCCGTACGGGGAAAACGTCGCAGAAACGATGCTTACACTGATAAAGAAGATTGTAACGTAAGATTTCTGCTGGAGGCTCTGCCTAGGAAGATCCTTATCATGCCCAGCAGGGAGCATATGCCATCTGACACTGTACCTCATCTTATCGGCCGATCCTGGTATTTTTTTCTCCGGCCAAAATATTGGCTATCGTCCGAAAGTTACCAAAGCCACGACTATCACTGATATATTGCTGCTACGACTTGCCATGATAGCCAGAGTTGCCTGCCATCCGTGCGATGTTTGCTCACATACATGTACACTGAGACAGGATTCAAGTCGCATCTTCGATAATGTTCCCCAAAGCCAGTTTTCATTGTTGTCTGTCTCTACTATCTCGACCATGCCGTAGATTGGATGCCACTCAAGGATGGTAAGGACATTTTGATTAACTTCTTCTTTACTTCTTCTACAGCGGTTCTTTCATCAATATCTACTACTTGAATTTCTATCTGTTACTTTTCCAGTGGTTTCAACTGTGACAGGGGTTTACATTAGGTAGAATATCATTTCTGGAGCAAACTCCTGCCAATATGTTAGAAGTCACAGCATTAGTATCATTGCTTGAAAGCTCGAAATTTACAGGGATATTTTCGATGAGTATGCTATGATGATGACGATGAGATAGTCACCCCGTCAGTTCTTGTGATGCTGATGTTTGTTACAAATCTTTGAACCTGACCCGCATCAGCGAATAGTATCTATCTTCCAGTAAGTACGTAGTCTTGGCCTGTTTTTCGATCTGCAGTGCCAGTCTCATTTTCGTTTTCATTCAGTAGTATTGTGGTTCCTATTGGTAGCCCTCCCATTAGAAGAATAGGTTCATCTTGGATAGTGTTGTTACTAGCCGAAGCGTCTCAATCATTACCTGATGGACGTATCAGCCTGACCAAAGAATTGTCCAAAGGCTCTCCTGTAGAAGCTGGCCATTAACCTAAAACCAAATGGCATGATGAGTACGAGGTTAGTAAAAGCCGTTACTGTCATCATCATTATCCTCGTGGTATTGCCAGAAACAAAATTTGTTGCCTGCATGATGTTAATGGATGCTTGATAGCTTAACTTATGACGATTGCGCCAAATTAATCTGAAGTACACATGAGAGTGCTTCAACCTATGATCTCATTTCTAAATTAATGTGTTCTATAATAGCAAAAAACATGTTAACGCTTTCAAATTTGTCTGCTGCTAATTTCGTATTTGCAATTCGAATTGTTACTTTCGAATAATAATTGATGCAAGGTCACAAATACTATTAGGATGATACAACTAGCATTAAGCCATATATGCGTGGTAGAAGGGAGAACAACAACCCTTTATGCATAGCGCTGCCAGAAGTGCTTGCGTCTTCATCACCCTTTCACTAGTTTTGTATCATTTAACGCCTATGTCTATCGTAATCTTGTTGATAGCCTAAAACTATTATGTAATAGTTGAATTCCAAATTGAATTTTATATGCATTGGGACCGTATTCTTCTAAAGATGTACATATAGATGCTTGCTTCCAGAGGCTCTTAATTGGCAGCCAAATTCCTGTTCATCCAGAGTCACATTCGGCGATCCTTATAAGCAAACAACTACTTTATTTTGTGTGGATACCCAGCAAATGCAGCGAATCTGCTGGCTGCCGCTACGCTCATTTTAAAGAGAAGAGAGAGAGATGAGAAAATCGCATTACTTAAGTAAAAAAGTGTTTGGCAATCTCATTACCGTGAATTATCTGGTTGCTGGAGTAGTGGCGCTGGTCGCCATCATGATCGTTTCTTCGTCGACAATTACTCTGGCATACGCGCAGGAGGCCATCACTCACCTTTACGGGTGCCAGCGCTACGGCGAGCAGATGCACTGCGACCTGCTGCTCAACGAGATGGAAGCGTACGAGGTGATTGGCAACTCGACGCTCATTCAGCCGCTCACCACTAACAAGACGATATTTGTCGAGGGCAGGGACGGCAGGGCAGTCGATATGCGCGCCGAATACAGAGAGTCGATAGAGGTAATGAACGTCCCGGAAATAAACATGGGGCAATTTTCGGTCTCGTTCTGGATCAAGACTACAAGGGTAGAGCCGTACAGCCACATCATTTCCCATAGCAACAGGGCGCAGGACGCAGGATGGCTTTTTGACATGTTCAGAGGGACCGACGCCGCGGCGGACAGGCCAAGTGGTGCCCTGCGCTTTGGCGCCTTCAATTCCAACGGCTCCCTCTATGCGCCGCCGGACGTCATCCTTCCCGCAGATGCTTTTACCCACATCGCAGGCACCTTCGACGGCTCAACGCTGAGGGTCTACAAGGACGGCGCCCTTGTTGGCGAAGCGCAATTTGAAGGCAATTACACCGCGGACCCTGGCGTCCCGCTGAGGATAGGCTCTGCGGCATACTGCACCTCATGCAACAGGCTCTCTGGCATAGTAGACGACGTGCGGCTGTACAACACGACTCTGAGCGATGACGAGGTCAGGCAGGTCTACAATATGGCCTCTATCCCGGAAGGAATGGTTGGCCAGTGGAAGCTCGACGGCAACGCCAATGACGCGCTTGGGCGGAACAGCGGAACCACCAAGACCCTGCTTGGAGGCATGGCATTTGCGCCTGACGGGAGACTATTTTTCACCGAAAAAAATACCGGCGAAATAAGGGTAATGACGCCTGACCGCGAGATTCTGGATAGGCCATTTGCGGAAGTGCAGAACGTGTACGTCAGCTGGGAGCAGGGGCTTCTTGGAATCACGCTTGACCCCGACTTTGAGGAAAACGGCTTTGTCTATGTTTACTACAGCGCCCTCGTCGAGACAGGAAACGGCAATGGAGGCAAGGTGGTCAACAAGCTTGTCAGGTTCACTGACAGGGGCAGCACCGGCACTGACATGAAGGTGCTTCTAGACAATTTACCGGCATCGCGCGGCTACCATTCCGGCGGCGCACTTGCGTTTGGCCCCGACGGCAAGCTGTACGTGACAGTCGGTGACGCGACAGAGCACATCTTTGCGCAGGACCCGGCGATAACGTTGGGCAAGATACTCCGTATAAACAAGGACGGCACAGTGCCAGACGACAACCCGTACCCGGGCTCGCCGGTCTACACCATCGGCCACAGGAACATGTACGGGATCGACTTTGATGCCAGCGGCACGGGAGTCATTACCGAGAACGGCGAGTTTCACTACGACGAGCTAAACATAATAGAAAAGGGAGGCAACTACGGGTTTCCGACGATGCAGCCGCCCAACCTTCCTCCCGAGCGCGTGGATAACAATTCTATCAAGCCGGTCAGGACCTACTGGGACGCAATAGCGCCCACACAAATGATCTACTACGACGGCGACAGGATACCAGAGCTAAAGGGCATGTTCCTCTTTGGCAGCTTTACAGGCGACATTTACGCAGTCAGGCTGGGAGAGGACAAAAAGAGCCCAGTGCTTGAATATAAGGTAGAGCTTGCCCACTTTCCGTTCGTCCCCACGATAGGGATTGCCCAGTCGCCAAACGGCGAGATCTATTATGGAGGCTACGAGATCTACGCGCTTGAGTCGATAAGCGGAAGAGAGCAGATCCTGCACATTGCCCGGGTGGACGCGCCGGCGGCAGTCAATGTCGCTGATCTTCAGATGGATCAGGACAACAACAGGATACTTGTAGACGCAAGTGCAAACGGCACCATTGCCCCGGACGCCTCGCTAGCCATCGGGATCCCAAGGTCACTTCTGGACGGCATATCCACGGTAGCTCTGAACGGCCAGCAGGACACGACGCTTAACTTTAATGTGGACAACTCTGACCCGAACTATACGACTGTCAACGTCAGGCTCAGCTCCGCCCTGTCGCAAGGCAGCAACGTCAAGCTGGCAATCATAGACACGACTGTCGTGCCAGAGTTTCCAGCCGCAGCAGTCCCGGCAGCTGGTGCCTTGGCTGCAATTACGGCAGCAACGACTATTATTATGGCGAAAAGGAAAAGTAGCTTGGGCACGCGCTCATAATAATGACTCGGCGTGTCCTGCTGTTTTTTTAACTTGTTGCAGGGACTATGCGGTAGAGGCTTCCGTTGAGCGATAGTATGTACAGGTATCCGTCGGGTCCGGTCTCGATGTCTGTGATTTCGCCAAAGCCGGTGCCAAACGTCACCGCAGAGAGTTCTGCGGTGTTGTCAGCCACAAAGTCTGCCAGACCGCTAGAGCCGTCTAAGGTCAGCCCGGTCCTGTCGTCGTTGACCGTAAAGAAGTACAGGTTGCCGTTGTTAACGCTGCCGACAAAGATGTTGTTTGTGTACCGGTCGCCAAGTCTCGTGGAATTCAGGAACTCGATGTCTGTGATCCCTTCTGAAATGAGCCAGCTGAACACAGGATCGGCATATTGCGAGCCGTTAAACTGCACCAAGTTGTCAATGGTCTTGTCGGTTCGCTCAATTGGCCCCATGACCTGATCCCAGCCGCTGTTAAAGCCGGGCTCGACCACGTTTATCTCGTCATATTGGTCCGGGCCATTCTCGGTGTCCCACAAGGCGCCAGTCACCGGGTCAAAGGCTATGCCAAAGCTGTTGCGTATACCGTACGCATAGTATCTGCTCAGCGAATCGCTGACCTGCGCGTCGCTGTCTGACAGGACGCTATTGTTGCCATCACCTGGCGCGTTTCCTTCATGGTCTACCCGCAGGATCACCGAGGTGTCGTCAGGCGCACCGCCATCTGGGATATTCTGGAGTTTCCCATCCCGGTTGAGGTCGCCGATTACCGCGTAAAGCATCCCGTCAGGGCCCATTATCAGCTTGCCTCCATCGTGGTTCGGACCTGGAGTTCCGGGGAGATCGAGCACCAGAGTCTCGCCGGACAAGTTGACACTGCCGGTCCAGTCGTACCTATAGACCCTATTTCTAACTTCCTCTCCGTCCGCCGATTCGGTGTAATAGAGAAAGACCGTCCTTGTCCCGCTGCTGTCGGCCTCATTTGAAACAGCTATGCCGAGCAGTCCGCGCTCGTCTTCGTTATCGACAATCAGCTCAAGCACGCCGCCCTGCAGAAGTGTCCCGTTTGAAACATGGCGCACGATGCCGTTATCCTTTTGCAGGATCAGGAGGTCGTCGTTGTCGAGAAAGGCCATACTGGTTGGGAGATCCATCCCTTCGATCACCTTCTCGACGCGCAGGTTGGCATCGTTGACTTGGGGGAGACTGGGGTCTTCTATGACGCGGAAATTGCCCTCAGAGGCAGTTGAAGTTGAATTATCATTGTTACCACTGCCGTTGTTATTGTTCTCCTGGATCGGCGACAGCACGGAGCCGTTCGCGGATGGGTCTGGAGAGCTTATCAATTCCGAATAGTCAAGCGGGATTGAGGCGCCTGCAATTGCCGCAACCGCGATTATAGAGAAAACTATTGTTGCTCGCTTCCTATCCATTTTCAAATAGCATAAAGTTTTCTGATTATTATGCGTTCTAGAAGCTGCAGAGGTACATCATTTCGCGAACCTGCACCATTCAATGCGATCTCGAATGTCTTTACAGAATTATCATGTCCGAAAAAGCGTATAGAGATCGCAGCATCATTTCACATTATCCTTAAAGACGAAAATCATTCCACGCAGGCACATAGACACACACACATACACACACGCCATGACGTTCACTCCTGCCGCGTCGCTTGAGTATGAGGATGATGATAATAATAATTACAACAGCAAGGCGAGCCAACGCAAAGGCAATATGCATGCAATATTTGATGTGCTCATAATTGTAGCTATCGTAAGCACTGTCTTGCGTATAATACATCCATCAAAATTTATAGAAAAACGTTTTTTGACATACATATATTATACTAAAAGATATAACAACATTTACAGATCACTCGTACACAGCCCTTAATGGACCTAACAAATTCTCCTAAAATTAATTTCTGAAATCAGCAGTCTAAAATCCCGATTATGGACAACAACTCTCGCTAATTAATTCGACGAGCTTCTATCGCATTGAGCATCGCAGTAGTAGTCTCGATCGAAGGAAACAGTAGCAGTCAAATTGCCATTTTCCAAAAGGTGTCTGCGCCACTGCTTCTCAGTATAAACCATCCCAAAGTTTACAGCATAGTCTAATATACATGGACGGAGATTCAGTATTTTGGTCGCCTTCTCAAGTATTACTATTTCTCTGCGAATTCTTCTTTGCTCTTCCTTAAGTTGAAATAGCTCTTCTAGAATACTACTCAGAGAAGCATTAGCCTTCGCCAACTCTGTTCTTTTATTCACAAGTTTGCGTATTTTTGTTTCGTATTCATCGTTTATTGAATGCAGCTCTTGCAAGCGACTTTTAGCCTCTGGAATCTTCATGTGAACAGCATTCAATGCCTGATTTTGAGCTATCCCGATGTAATCATCCTTTGAACCCCAGACTAAGGTCAAGGGCCAAGCAATACCAAGATGTTTGCTAATTGCTTTCGCATCGGTAAGGTATGCTAGCCCCCCTCCTTTTCCAGAACAATAACACGAAATCTGCAAATCCAGGGAAAGTAACAAGGGAATCGCAATTGCCCTTGGAGAAATAAAGCTAATAACTTTCGAAAGATCCGGCCGATTGGAGCCATCAGCCGCAAAATCGAAAGTTAATTCCTTCTTGCACGACATACATGAACCCGTGAATACAAATTTTCCTTGTGTTGAGACAGATAAAGAAGCTTTGCTTCCGCAGTTACAATGAAGCCACATGGGCGCCTTCTCATATGAAGTGGAACTTGCACCAGTACTTTCGCCTCGTGACAAAGGCGTCTGTTCGGTTCTACGCAACACATCTGTATAGGCTGTCAGGTTAGATATTAGGAATTGGAAACCGTTCTGGAAGACCTTTGATGTTTCGGATAACCTCACAAATAGGGTATTGTAGCCCCATATACTGTTTATGATCTTTGACATCAGGAATGCATTGAAGTCTGAATAAGATCTTGCCTTCGAATAAGCGCTCTCCACTATTTCCCAAAAACTATTCAAATTGTCTACCATTTTCGCACGTTGAGATGTTGATGAAGAAGATTCTTTTATCCATGAGATAATCTCACTTCTCCAATTATACAGGATTGTCTCTGAAGGTCTAGGGACATTGCTCACCATGTCCCACATCTTCAAATGATCTACAGGAAACCTCAGTTGCAACAAGCCAGAGGAATCATGAAAACTTGGCAGTTGCGCTCGCCTTATCCAGATTTTATTAATAAAGTCGTGATCAATTATAACGAATAAATTAACAATTCCCCACTCTTTGTGTTTTTCAATTGTTGTTTTCAGCGTTTCAAGCAATACGGCTTTCTTAAAGATGCCGCCATATGCGAACAAATTTGGTTGATGAGTAGAAACAAACAGTTTAGTTGCAGGGTCATTTAGCAGGGCCAACTGATTTTCCATAGTGTTAGTAAGGGTATCCGCTTCACAATGAAATTTACGGCTTAATGACGCAAGCCTGATTCTATTCTGCAGCACATCATTTTTCACATAAATATGGTTTGAACAAAGCAACTTCACAGCTTCTGCAAATGTTTGAGGTAAAGAGTTTGCGAACTCCGCAATCTCCACAATATTTGGTTTCGTAAGAAATTTTTTTGGCAACAGTGACGTATCAAAATTGCTTTTCGTGTCTTTCAAGTGATTTTTGCACCTACTTGAGACAAGTTCTAGAATTTAAGAGTATGCGCCAATTTGTCTGAATAAACTTATGGACCTCATGAGGATCAATATGCTGTTTCCAATGTATGACACCATGCTCATAGGGTTGGAAAACTCCTCCGCTGCTTGCCTTAATTGCGGGCCCTTTAGTAGCACCCAAAACATTTTCAAATTGTTTATGTTTAGCTCCAATTTCAGGTGGAACTGCCGTTACTGGGATGCTTACTACCGCCTCGTCACTCAATTACGAGATCCCTTCTTAAAAAAGATCCTGGCATCATGAATGCCACGATTAACAAGACGTTTAGGGCTGAGCTTGAAGGAATCCACATGATAATAACCTGCAGCATTAAGTATCCGGGAGTAGTGTAAAGAACGTCTTTTTCCTCGTCTACAATCAATACGTTTGAACCAGTGAGGGTGCTAGTAGGATTGTAAGCTAAATCCGTCAGGGAACGGTTATCATCATATTTGTTCAGGGGAGGAGGAAACGGCAGCTCCATGTAGATGGATCCGAAATCCTCAATCATCGAAGAACTAACTGAATTCTTTTGCGAATCCCTCATGTTTAATTCAAGATGAAGATTCCGCCTTTCGAGCCCTAGAGCGGTTAGCGAGAGCACTTCCCAGTCATCAAAAGATCTCGACTCTATCCATCTTAGTCTTTTTAGGACTGTAGAATATTTAACGCATGAGTTATAATTGAGACCAGCTTTAACTGAGAGCCTTGTCTTCTTTAAGGGGGCCATTCTCTGATAAGATATCTAGTATCCTGCAAACTACGTCCAATGAGATATAGCCAAGCTGCTCAGTCGTAAGTCTGGTTAAGATGCAGGACTATTTAAAGAATATCCATCATAACTCCGCATTCCTTTTGCTGCTGCTCATCATCAACTTCATCACGATCGATTCATCAACTTGAAGTCCCAAAATGCCAATCTCATGCACATGGCTTGCAGATAGCAAAATAGTCAGGGTTGTGATGAAAGTGATGATGAGCGTGATGATAGACAGTAAAAATGATGATGATGATTTTTGTGGTCGTAGTGGTGGCGAAAGGATATAATGTTCATGTCGGCCGGCAAAGAAGTCAATGGCACTGTCGCATATGCCAATGTTTCACGCAGGTATAACGCTCCATGACGACTGGGAAAGGTAGGTTCGTGATAGATTGAGGAGGCGCGGATTTGAGCGACGTTACGCACCGGTTTGGCTTTAGTGTGAACGGCGAGAGAGCAGGTAGACGTTCTACCTAAAGGAAATAACATACCACTGACATGATCATTATCATCCCTTATAACACAGCGCGCTCAATCGTAGCATGATTGGATAGCAGCAGGAGAGAGCTTATCGAGTGCGTGAAGAGCCTGTACGCGATGGGGCTCACCACTTCAGTCTCTGGTAACCACAGCGTCAGAGTTAAAGACAGGTGGATGTGGATTACGCCGTCTGGCGTTCCCCGCTACGGGATGCGCGCAGATGATCTGGTCAGAGTAGACCTCAAGACAGGGAAGGCGGTAGCTCGCAGAAAGCCAAGCATTAAGCTCAACATGCATATGGGCATCTACAGCAGCCGGCCAGATATCAACGCCATAGTTCATGCCCATAGCCCCTTTACGATTGGAATATCAATTTCGTCAGAATTCCGCCAGGTGATTGAAGAAGCCAAGTCAGTGGTCGGCGAGCCGGCAGTCATTGCAAACAGGCCGTCGGGATCGATAAAACTGGCTGAAGCGGTTTCAGTAGAGTTCAAGAAAGGCACTCGCGCAGTGGTGATCAAGAACCACGGGGTTATTGCCGGCGGCATGGACATACACCACGCCCGCGCAATCGTTGAATCGCTTGAAGAATGGGCCAAGATACTGACCGTCGCAAGAATTTTTGGCGGCGTTAGGGACTACTACCTAGACTAGACGCCAAGGATTTGCTTGAGGAGCGCCCTGTAATCGACCTTTTCCTTCTTGCTCCCCGGCGACGGCAGTTCGTATATGAGTGGAATAGGTCTCTTTGCCCTGATGCTTGTCAGCTGGTAGCGGATCTCCTTGCCGATGTCGTCGCTCAAAAGCACCAGACCCACATCGGTCCCCTCGCCCATCTTGTTTATCTCCGTGAGTGCCTCTGCCGGCGACTCGACCTTGACGCCCTTGACGCCGGCAAGCTGGAAACTTGTGACAAAGACGCGGCTGCCTATCGCGACTATACGCATCAGTTCGCCTTTAATTCCAGTCCCTTTTTATTCCTTGCGAGATAGAAGGGGCAGCTTGAATGAAAAGGTGGCGCCGCTTCCGTCTTTGTTGTTTTCTGCCCATATCTTGCCGCCGTGCGCCCCGATTATTGTCTTTGATATGTAAAGCCTTAGCCCGGTACCGTTGTGCGCTTTTGTAGCAAATTCTGCAAAAAGCCTGTCCATGGTTTCAGGATCGATGCCTGCGCCAGTATCCGATGCATTCTGCAAACAAATGAATGCCGCTACACGATCATATAAAAGGCTTTGAAGCATTATCCTAGGACATTGTTGCAAGCTGGTCATCGCTAATGTGTACTCCTATAGCAAACAGCAGAATTGTTTGTTAGGATAGAAAACGACTTATACCGTCACCTGTTACATTAGGTGATTTGGCAGCAACAAAAATGCAGGCTCTTTTGTTCATGATAGCGTGCATCGCTTCTGGCGCGCTGGCGATAGTGATGGGGTTGGTCTTGGGCTCAGTGTTGTTCATGCTGTCCTCTCTTTCGGGCTTTACCATCGGGGCGTTCTTTGCGTACAAGTATTTCACATTTGGCAAGAAAAAAGAGCGCGAAGAGCAACACCGGCGCAACAGGCATCACAAGCACTAGCCTGACAGCAGGATGTAAAGCACGACAGCTCCGAGGCACCCAAACAGGAGCATGGTCGCTTTCCACATGCCAAAGCTGGCCTTGTCACTAATGTCCCACATGCCACCTCCGACGTTGCTGCTCGAGCGGTATCTCCTCTTGATTTCCTCGTAGCTGTAGACGCGGCTAAAGTCGGCAGGCGGCGTCCACCTAGGAGACGGCCCCGGCTTGCGGAAAGTACTAGGAGTAGTGCTTCTGCGGACGCCACCATCATTGTTGACGTCATCATAGTTCTTACGCGCCTGCTCATTAGAAAGCACTTCGTAGGCTTCGACTATCTTCATGAACTTTTGCTTTGAGTCCTCAGAATTGCGATTCTTGTCAGGGTGGTATTTCATTGCCAAATTGCGAAAGGACTTTTTGATCTCCTCCGAAGTGGCTCTTGGGCTCACGCCCAGTATCTCGTAGTAATTTGGCACTCTGTAATGTTGCGCGGACAGCTAAATAATTATTTTCATTGGGAATATATATTCAGGAAATGATATAACATAGCTGTGTCGCGGGCTTGGAAAGCAACGATCTATTCTTGATACTATTCTACGCAGCAATGGTCGGGCCGTCGGTTCTCATGGTCAAGGACACAAGAAAGAGGCTTATGGATCTAAAGGCCGGCCTCAAGTCGCTCGTGTTCCTACCCCTGACCATTGGCGGGCTGGTTGCATACATCCTGTTTGCGATGGACTTTTTCTCTCAGATCCCAGTGCTCAACTGGTCGTGGCTTGGCTACAACATTGCTCTGGGCCCGTACGCCGACACCGGCGTTTTCGGGGTGCTGCCGTTTGTCCCAATACTGCTATACATGTTAATCCACGTCAACTATTTTGAAGAGCTGTATTTCCGCAAGAGCGCCAGGCTAGTGGTGCTTTGGGCCTTTCTGCATATCGCAATGGGTGTGGCCGTGCATGTCGCACTTGCTCTCCTGCCTATAGGGTTTCTGTACCGTCGCTTATATGTCAAACGAGGCATTAACCACGCGTACGCGCTCCACTTTGTGACAAACATGGTCATAGTCGCAGCGTCAATCAGCTCCTTCTTTTTCTTATTCTAGTTAGAGAGCAGTTCGCTCGACTCTTTCCTTGAGCGCTTTGTTCATCTCTTCAAATCCCGCCCGAATATCCTCGTCAGTCCTCCGGCCAAATAACGACGTTAGGAGCCCGTCAAATATCTCGCGATTGACAAACCGCACACGCTCGGGCTGCAGCCGCTCTATCAGGAAAATGTGCTCACCGTTCAAAAGGAAGCTCTTGCCAAGCCACCGGAGCTCGTGGCCCTCCTCTACCCTTGTCACGGTCGGCTCGTATCTGCGGTTCTTGCCTCCGGGGGTCTCGATGCGTATCTGTATTTTGGAGCCTTCCTTTGCCTGCCCAACTATTCTGTGGATAAACGGATTCCATTGGTCGTACTTGTCAAACTCGGTCAGTATTTTCCAGACCCGCTGGGGGCTTGCGTTTATCTCTATCTCGGTGGTGAGCTCCTTCAAGCCGGCTACGATACAATACACCGGTCAGCCTTAGTTTATAATTATTTTTACTGGTGTGCTGTAAACTCGATCCTTATCGAGTCTCCCTGTCTCAGTACTATGTCTCGAAAGTCGCCCTCAGTATGCTGGACGCCGTTGACGTGCACCCTAGTGTCGTACTGCAGGATGTCGTCCCCAAGCCAGTAGTACAAGAAGTGGCCGAGCGTAAAATCATGCGGCTCGCTGTACGCCACGTGGATAACATTTTCTTCAAGGGTATGGACCGGCCTTGTGCAATTGTGGGTGATGGCCACTCCTTCCGGGACGACGGCCGGCGAGCCGTTCTCTGTTACGGTGACTGGAACAGACAGCTGGAAGGGCTGTGTGGCCGGATCGCTTATGCACTGGTTGACTGGGTCCTGCGAGCGAAAGTATGTTGAAATGGCTGCAGTAGCTAGAACGGCGCCGCCAATCAGCACGGCAAGAACAAGCATCGAAAACAGCAGCTTTCTCTTTTTCTCAGGACTTTCGAACGCCATCGTCACTAGCTCGCTCGACAAGCGTTAAATGCTTTTGCTGCTAGTGAAGCTCCAGATAAGTGGGCAGCTCGCCTGCCAAGGGAAATCCAACAAGCATCTCTGCAGGTAGCGGAGTCGTAGTCAGCCAGATCAGGACTCCTGGCACCGCAGCACAAACGAGGATAGTGAGAATAATGAGCCAGACGGCTGTCATCTTTTCGACCATCATTTCAATTCACTTGGAATACGTTATATAAGTCTTCAAATGGCTAGGCGGCCTTGGGCACAGATGCGCTCTTGGCGGCTTGCTGGTTCTTCAGCTCCTCAAGCTCATGCCTCAGTTCCTCGTTTTCGTCTTCCAGCACCTTGAGCAAAGTTATCTCCTCTGCGCTCTGGCGCCGGAGCTGCTGAAATTCTTTTTGAAGCTTTTCGTACGACTGGCAGAGCTTTTTGTCGCTCTCCCCTGCTGCCTGGTTGGCCGCGGGCGTTGGCTGCTGCACAGTTTTGAGCGCCAGCTGCAGGCGTATGTTCTCAGCCTTTAACGACTCAATTACTTTCGCCGTGCCCTCAGCCCTTTCCTTCAGCGCCGCCACTTCGGTCGAGTGCGAGCGCAGCTCGGACGCCAGCCTCACGTTGTCCTCCATCATTTTCTGCTTCTCGGCGCCAATGCGGCCTATCTCTGCTTTCAACTGCGCCACGAAGTCAGCGTCTGACGGCGCGTCCAGCTTTGACCTCTCTACCAATTCTGAGAGGATGGCAGGCATCGCCTCGGAACTGACGTATTCCATCATGCCAAAATCAATCGCTATTGCGCCTTTTGACTTTAGAAGGTTCTCAACTGCCGGGTCTAGTGCGAATGAGCTTGCATTGAATGTAAATCTCTTTACTGACAATTTTTCTCAGGCAGTCTTGTGCTATTTCTTTAAAAAGATCGCAGCACAAAATTAGTTGACAGCAGGCGAGAACACGAACTATCTGATTTTATATGTTTCGCTTGCGTATATGGTTTTGTGAGGTCTGACAATTTCAAGACCAGTGTTCTTAATGATTCTGTCAAGTTTTACCTGCCCAGAGTTGAAGGCTATCTAGAAATCGTGAGGGAAATGGCGTCGCAATTTGGCGCCATGTCTTTGATCGAATTTGACGGATACTTTGAAGGTCGGTTCGAGCCTGTAAAATATACGCGGCTTGAGATCCATACCAATAATGTTAATGAAAAGCAAATGATGGAAGCGGCTAACCAGATTCGCATCAGGCTGAAGCAAAACAGCCTGGCCTTCGAGTTTAATAACAAGTTAATCCTAATCAGCCAGCCATGAGAACTCGCTAGATGTCGATCACATAGTGCAAAAATCTCATTATCACATACAGCGAGAGAAATACTGGCTTGTACAATCCCACACAAGAAGATGTCTATGAATCTTATATATCTACAATCGACGAAAGATTGCTGCTGAAACCATTGAGCGCCAAATACCTGTGGAACCGCTGCGGTAAGATATTCAGAGCAAAGAACGAGTTCCACCACCAGTACCAAAAGTCAGACCATGCATAAAGAAAAGTTATTCTTGTTCGCCGGGTCTTGCTGTAAGTGTCAGATCAACTTCCGTTGTTTCGCCGTCTCTCCAGATGCCTAGACTTACTATCTGGCCGACTTGTGTTGACTGTTCCAGATAGCCAAGCAGGTCGTCAAGCTTTCTTACTGTAATGCCGTCTATTGAAAGAATGACGTCGCCACCCAATGGAATCTCTCTTCTTGGCAGTACGGTTTCGTTGCTCCCTTCCTGTATTCCAGCTCTGCTCGCAGGGCTTCCATCTTGTATGCTTATGACTAAGAACCCTCGGGGCTCTTCAAGGCCAATGGCTTCCGCAATTTCCGGCGTCATGTCCGTGCCAGATACCCCAATCCAAGGATGTGGGTAAAAGCCCTCTTCAATCAAAACCGGGACAACTTTTGCAATAGTGTTTGAGGGGATTGCGAATCCCACGCCTGCAAATGTCCCAGTCACAGAGAATATGGCGGTGTTTATCCCGATCACCTGGCCCTGCATGTTCAAAAGCGGGCCGCCAGAGTTGCCGGGGTTAATTGGCGCGCTCGTTTGGATGACGTTAGGGATGGAAAATGTGGCTGGCGGCTGCTGTGGCAGAGGTATGGGGGGAAAAGGGGATGGTGAGGACGAGTTTGTCGGGGGCTCTTCTTCAGGAGATGCGGCCTGCGCAGGAATCAGTCTGTCCAGGCCGCTGATGATCCCCTCGCTCAGTGAGCCGGAAAGGCCAAAAGGGTTTCCAATGGCCGCGACTGGCTGGCCTACATTTAGAGTAGAAGAATTGCCAAGAGCGAGAGGCACCAGCTTTTCTTCGGGAACGTCTTCAAGCTGCAGAACGGCCAAGTCGCTATAGATGTCAGTGCCTACGACACTAGCCCTGTAGATCGTGCCGTCAGTAAAGGTGACGTCAATTCTAGAGTCTGACCCCGCGAAAATGACATGATTGCTAGTGATGATGTGGCCTTCTCTGTCATACACAAAGCCAGAGCCCAGAGCCTGCCCAAAAAATGGGGGTTGCCCATCCTCATTAAATAATGATGTTTCATTTACCGTGGCACTGACCTGAACAATTGATTGCTCAGCCTTTTCGAATAGCTCAGTAAAAGGTAAGGATGATAAGATATTGCTGCTATTACTATTGCCCAGATCTTGTGCTGGCGGCTGTTGACCATAGGCAGTTCCAAGACGGGCCAGAGATGAGGAGGATGCCCCCATTGCAGCAATCATGAAGACCAGAGATAACGCAAGGATTGTGTTATTTGTATGCCACTTGTTCACGTTACTAGGCATGATCTAACTCTATTAACGATTTCACGTCAAATTACTAGAAGTCGGTGCCAGATCATCATTGGTAGTCGTGCAGCGGCTTATCCTTGTGAGCGTTTATTTTCTCCTGCAGCTGCTTTTTGTGCTTGGTCACTATGTGCTTGTTCGCGCAAGCATCGTGCATTATCGCGATGTCGCAAAAGTCACATGCAGTAACAAAGTCTATTTCTGCAAATGCCTTTTTGCAATAGCTGCACTTTTCCACCCCAACGTCAAAATCGGAAAGGGGCTTGAGCCATGAGTCGCGCCAGAGAAGCGTCATAGCAACAGTGGAACAGTGCGAGTATTTTTCCTTTTACTTGAGACCCTCACTGATGTCGTACATGCGCCTGTACGACTGCTGCAGGTCCTTTTGCTTTTGCATCCTTGACTTGACCTTTCTCAGGTCAGCTTCAAGGCCCTTGCTGCTCTTAGTAGTAGAAACAAGCTTTGCAGTGGCGGATGCTTCCTTTAGGTATTGCCTGATGTATTTCCGGGCAAGCGGGTTTTCCCTTATCAGCGCGACGATAAGGTCAGGCTCGTCAGTCAGTATGCTTTCTGCAAGAAGCAACTGGAGACCAAACGTCGTGCCCGAGATTTCCTTCAGCAACTCAAGGTTGCCGCGCGTGATCACCTTGGCAAAAATCACATTTGCAAAGTACGTGAGCCCCAGAACCATGGCGATGGATTCATCGTGCGTCTTGGCGTCTGGAAGCATCTTTACCACCACGTTTTCAAACATTTCATGCACTGTTTTCAGCTCTGCTTCTTCATTTCTTACTGGCACCAGCAATACCTTGTGCTTCTTGCTCTCACTTGCCCCCGGCCCAAACATCGGGTGGATGCACAGCGGCCGCAGATCGCGCTGCAACCCTGCAAGTGCCTGAAACGTCCTGTGCTTTACTGAGGATATCTCTGCAATGACTGCCCCTGCCTTCATGCTTTTTGCACATTCCGCTACAACCTTTGGCGTCAGGCGCACCGGGACGCAGACCAGCACAAGGTCAGCGCTCTTGACGCATTCCTTTATGCTGCCTGCTATTCTGATGTTGCGTGACGCTTTCAGCGATCTGCGATTAATGTCGTAAATAGAAACAAGCGGCCGCCGGTGAGCAAAGTAACTCGTGAACCACGACCCCAGCTTGCCGCCGGCCCCAACGATCGCTATTTCCTGCAATTCACGACTTCCCCTTGACGACAGACGCCATGATATCAAGTCCGTTTTCAAGTATTTCTTCTGGCTGGCATGCGGATATCCTGACAAACGTTTTGTATGAATCGCCAAATCCACTTCCTGGAGCTATCGCTACGCCTTTCTCGAGCAGCTTCTCGACCAGCGAGATGTCTTCCTCGCCACCTGGCAATTCAGGGTAGACGTACATCGCCCCGTCTGGCTCGGCAAAGCCGAGCGACATCTCTTTTAGCTTGCCGGCGACAAATTCCAGCCTTCTTTTCATTGTCCTGATGTTCTCCGACGGGTCTTCGCCAAGCGCCGCAAGGGCTGCCTGCTGCATCGGTTCTGCTACGCTCGTCACCCCTGCTGCCTGTACATTGGCCATCTTCTGGACTATTTCCTTGCTGGCGACGCCATAGCCTACTCTAAAGCCAGTCATCGCAAAGCTCTTTGAAAACGACGAAACCATGATGCTCTTATCGTAGTTGTATTTCCGAATGCTGTCAAATTTTTTGAAGGCAAAGTCAGAGTACACTTCGTCGCTGAGCAGGTAGAGG
>Ga0081538_10001135_pt1 | contig 28155 bp, 25 predicted proteins | sample TabmetS5T2R1_FD_71022 | JGI IMG/M metagenome (GOLD analysis project Ga0081538, IMG submission 71022) | Tabebuia heterophylla rhizosphere microbial communities from the University of Puerto Rico - S5T2R1 | ecosystem: Host-associated > Plants > Roots > Rhizosphere ...
CTCCGAGAACAACGGCGTCGGTCCGGCGGGGCAATCGACGCCCGCCCATGACCGTTTCGTGATCGACGGGCGCCGCAGGTCCAGCTCGAACAGCAGCACGCGGGCGCCGTTCTGCGCGAGCGAGGCGGCCAGGCTGAAGGCGAGCGTGGTCTTGCCCTCGTCCGGTACCGACGAGGTCACCTGAATCACCTGGGGCAGCTTTCCGTCCTCTGCGCCGCGCATCGCCAGCTGCAAGGAGCGGATGCTCTCGGCGTAGCGCGAGCGCGGCTTCTCGATCAGATACACGTGGCCGGCGCTGCCGCTCCTGACGACCGAGGAAGGCAGCCGTGGGCAGGTCGCAAGACACGGCAGGCCCAACAGGGCTTGCAGCTGCCGGGCGCTGCGCAGGCCATGATCGAACCGGTCGGCCAGCAGAGCGAGCAGCACCCCGAGCAACGACGAGCCGACGAAGCCGAAGGCGGCGAAGAAGGCCGCCAAGCCGAAGACCGAGAAGGCCACGGCGAAAGCAGCGCCCAAGGCCGCCAAGAAAGCCGCGAAGAAGAGCGCCGAATAGCGCTCCTATTCCCCCGTCCAAATAATGTCATCCCGGGCAAGCGAAGCGCGACCCGGGACCTATGCGCCATCGCCGCGACGCTGATGGGACGCATGGGTCCCGGCTCACGCCGCTTGCGCGGCGCGTCCGGGATGACAGTGTGTTGGTGCGCGCCTTTGCTCCTGGCACCATGCGGCCGGGATGACATTTAGGGGCAGGTCTGTATTATTGCGCGACAAGAGAAAGAAGCTCGCATGCCCCGCCCGCCTGCCAAGCCTACCGTGCAAGTCGACAATGACCGCGTGCTCGTCACCGAGTGGCGGTTCGCGCCGGGGGCGGAGACCACCTGGCATCGCCATGGCTACGACTATGTCGTGGTGCCGCTGACCACCGGGAAGCTGCAGATCGACGACGGGAAAACGCAGCGCATCGCGGAACTGACGGCGGGGCAATCCTATTACCGTCCGGTCGGCATCGAGCATAACGTCATCAACGCCAACGAATACGAGTTCGCCTTTATTGAGATCGAGTTCAAAGCACCGCAGGCCTGACAAACCGCAGGCCGACGACGACGCAGCCGCGAAGAAGCGCGGTGCGAAGCATGTCCCCTTCCCCACCAAGGAACAGGTCCTCACCTTCATCCGCGAAAGCGAAGGCCCGGTCGGCAAGCGCGAGATCGCGCGCGCCTTCCACCTGAAGGGCGCCGACCGCATCCCGCTCAAGGCGCTGCTCAAGGAGCTGGAGAAGGACGGCCAGGTCGACCGCACCCGCAGGCAGCTCGCGGCCGCCGGCCAGTTGCCCGAGGTGACGGTCGTGCAGGTGATCGGCCCCGACGCCGATGGCGATCTGTGGGCGCGCCCGATCGACCTCCGCCCCGACGACGCCGAGCCGAAGATCGTCATCGTCGACGACAGGAAGATCGACCGGCCGCTCGCCGCCGGCGACCGCGTGCTGGTGTCGCTGAAGCAGACCGATGCCGACGTCTACGAGGCACGCGCGATCCGCCGGCTGGAGAGCCGCGCGCAACGCGTGGTCGGATTGTTCGAGAAGGGTCGCGATGGGTTCGGCCGCCTGACGCCGACCGACAAGCGCATCAAGACCGAGTTCCAGGTCCATCCGCGCGACATCGGCAATGCGAAGTCGGGCGATATCGTGATCGTCGAAGCCGAGCCGGCGCGGCGCCTGGGCACTCCCAAGGCGCGCGTGGTGGAGCGCATCGGCCGCGCAGACGAGCCACGCTCCATCAGCCTCATCTCCATCGCCGAGCATCAGATCCCGTTCCAGTTCTCCCCCGCCGCGCTGACGCTGGCGAAGGAAGCGGGGCCGGCGACGCTCGGCAAGCGCACCGACCTGCGCCAGGTGCCGCTGGTCACCATCGACGGCGACGACGCGCGCGACTTCGACGACGCGGTGTTCGCCGAGCCCGACACCGATCCGAAGAACGAAGGCGGCTGGCGCTTGCTGGTGGCGATCGCCGACGTCGCGCACTACGTGCGCACCGGCGATGCGCTGGACAAGACCGCGCGCGAACGTGGCAACTCGGCCTATTTCCCGGACCGCGTGGTGCCGATGCTGCCGGAGGAGCTTTCCAACGGCTGGTGCTCGCTGAAGCCGAACGAGGACCGGCCGTGCATGGCGGTCGAGATCGTCATCGACGCCAAGGGCAACAAGCTGCGCCATCGCTTCATGCGCGGCCTGATGCGATCGCAGGCGCGCTTGACCTACGAGCAGGTGCAGGAAGCGCATGACGGCAGGCCAAACGATTTCACACGCCCGCTGATGAAGCCGATTCTTCAGCCGCTCTATGGCGCGTTTCGGGCGTTGCTGAAAGCGCGCGAGGCACGGGGCACGCTCGACCTCGACATTCCGGAGCGGCGCGTGTTCCTGGGGGAGGACGGCCATATCGAGCGCATCGTGCCGCGCAGCCGGCTCGATTCCCATCGCCTGATCGAAGAGTTCATGATCGCGGCCAACGTCGCCGCGGCGGAGGCGCTGGAAAAGCGCCGGCAGCCGTGCATGTACCGCGTGCACGACCAGCCGGATCCGGTGCGGGTCGAGGCGCTGCGGCAATTCATCGAGGGCCTGGGCTTCAAGCTCGCGCGCGGCCAGGTGATCCGGCCCAAGCATTTCACGCGCCTGTTGGAGCAAGCCAAGGGCACGCCCTATGAGGCGATGATCCACACCCTGACCCTGAGATCGCAGATGCCGGCGGTCTATTCGCCGGAGAATCTCGGGCACTTCGGATTGGCGCTGCAGCGCTATGCGCATTTCACCTCGCCTATCCGGCGCTACTCGGACCTGCTGGTGCATCGCGCGCTGATTTCAGCCTACGGCTTTGGCGAGGATGGGTTGCCGCCGGAGGCCGGTGCGACGTTCGAAGCGACCGGCCAGCACATCTCGGCGACCGAGCGGCGCGCCGCCGCGGCGGAGCGCGATGCGATCGATCGCTACGTCGCGCATTTCATGTCGGAGCGGGTGGGCGAGAATTTCGACGGGCGGATCGGCGGGGTCGCGCGCTTCGGCCTGTTTGTCACGCTGAACGAGACTGGGGCGGACGGCCTGCTGCCGGTCGGTACCCTTCCGCCCGATTTTTACGATCACGACGAGCGGTCCCACGCCCTGATCGGCCGGCGCAACGGGCGCGCCTTCCAGCTGGGGGCACCGATCACGGTTCGGCTGGCGGCCGCCCAGCCATTGACCGGCGGGTTAACCTTTGAGCTGGTCGCCGGCGGGAGCGCTCACCAGGATGATCGGGCGGTGCGCAAACTGGTGGGCGAAGAACGGCGCGCCGCCCCTCGCCGTTCGGCCAGGAAGTCGCCAAAGCGCCCTAAACCGGTGAAATCACGGGGAAAGGGCCGAAAGCGCCGGTAGCCGGCTGGCGCTCGCCACCTACCATGAAGATCATGGGTCTGTCGTTTGACAGATGGTGGCATGACTCGCCGAATTTGCTAGTGTAGCCGCGCTGTTAACCGGTTCTTCGCGGGTGAGCCATAGCTTGGCTCAAACACATGGTCAGATCGATTCGAATGCCATCTCTTGATTTCGGTGGCCGCGCACGTGGCGTGGCCTTGTTCGCGTTTCTTGGTTTCGCCATCGCCGGCTGCGCCGGCAGCGGCACCGCCACCGACCCCTCCGCCCTATCCCGACAGATGTTCGAGGCCGGCTTCGACGACATCGAGCAGGTCTATATCGACAAGCCGGATATCGGCAACCTGGCGCTTGCCGGCATGCAGCAACTCAGCACCATCGATTCCGACCTGACCGCGCGCCGCACCGGCGACAAGGTCGAGCTGCTGCTGAAGAACCAGATCGCCTTCAGCCGAACCGTCGATTCCGACTACGACGCCGAGGATTGGGGCGACCTCACCGCCGACGTGTTGAACGAGGCGACCGAGGATTCCGAGAAGGTCAAGACCGCGCCGACCGAAAAGATCTACGAAGCGATGTTCAGCGGCGTGGTCGGCAAGCTCGACCAGTTCTCGCGCTATGCCGGCGCCCAGAACGCGCGCGAGAACCGCGCGGCGCGCGACGGCTTCGGCGGCATCGGCGTGCGCATCTCGGTCGAGGACGACGAGGTGCGCGTCATCTCCGTCATGCACTACACGCCCGCCGAGCGCATGGGGCTCAAGACCGACGACGTCATCACCGAGATCGACGGCCAGCCCACCAAGGGCCTCAACCAGCAGCAGGTGGTAGACAAGCTGCGCGGGCCGGTCGACAGCACGGTCGACGTCACGATCCGCAGGATCGAGGAGTCCGATCCGTTCGTCGTGTCGATCACCCGCGCCCACGTGGTGCCGGAGACCGTCAACTACCGGCGCGAAGGCGATGTCGGCTATTTCCGCATCTACAGCTTCAACTCCGAGACCGCCGAAAGCCTGAAGCGCGCGATCGCCGATGCCGAGCAGGAAATCGGCCCGCGGCTCAGCGGCCTCATCATCGACCTGCGCGACAATCCCGGCGGGCTGCTGAACCAGTCGGTCGCCGTCTCCAACCTGTTCCTGACGGAGGGGCGCGTCGTCTCGACCCACGGCCGCCACCCGGACAGCCACCAGTATTTCGAGGCGAGCGGCGACGACATCACCAACGGCAAGCCGATCGTGGTGCTGGTCGACGGCAACTCGGCCTCGGCGGCGGAGATCGTCGCGGCCGCGCTGCAGGACAACCGGCGCGCCGTGGTGGTCGGCAGCAACACCTATGGCAAGGGCACGGTGCAGACCGTCCTGCCGCTGCCCAACCAGGGCGAGATCACGCTGACCTGGGCGCGCTTCCATGCGCCATCGGGCTATACGCTGCATCACCTGGGCGTGCTGCCCAGCATCTGCACCTCGACCTATCGCAGCGCCGATGAAGTGATGCAGGCCCTGACGGCCGGCCGACTGCCGATGGTGCCGACCGATCGCCGCAACGTCGTGAAGCCGGACGACACCAAGGGCCTGGAGGCGCTGCGCAAGACCTGCCCGGCGCGCGAGCAGGAGAACCCGATCGACCTCGAGGTCGCGCTGCGCCTGGTCTCGACGCCGGACATGTTCGCGAGCGCGGTGCATCTGGCCGAGCCGCCGCAGCTGGGCCAGAACGATCAGGGCGACGACGAGGACGCACCTCAGCTGACCCAATGACCGCCGGCCGGATCGTGCGGCCGGTCGATGCCGCCGGCCTCATCCTGCTGCGCGGCAAGCGCGACACCCCCGAGATCCTGCTCGGACGGCGGCATTCCAAGACCGCGTTCCTTCCCGACATCTATGTCGTGCCCGGCGGGCGCGTCGACCCTTGCGATCACCTGCCCTCGGGCTTTCGCGAGCGGCTCCATCCGGCGGTCGCCAACGCACTGGGCAATGGCCGGCGACCGCCGGTCGCTTTCCTGCGGGCGGCCCTCCGCGAGTTGCACGAAGAAACCGGACTGATCCTGGCTGGCGGGGGCAGCGGCACGCCGGGCGCTGGGGCGGTGTGGCAGGCCTACGGCCAAGCCGGCGATGCGCCCGATTTCGGCGCGCTCGACTTCGTGCTGCGGGCGATCACGCCGGTCGGGTCGCACCGGCGCTACAACACGCGCTTTTTCCTGGGCGATGGCGAAGCTGCGACGGGCGATCTGCGCGGCGACGGCGAGCTGCTCGACCTGCGCTGGTGGAAGGTGGCGGAACTGGACCGGCTCAACATCGTCGACGTGACCTGGGCGCTGATCCGCCTTGCGCTGGCGCGTTGGCAGGCCCGCGTTCCGGTCGGAGGAGAGCCTGCTAAGTTATTGGTTTATCGCAATGATTCCCTCGTTCTGCGCGACCCGGCGGTGGCGCGGCGGCGCGCGAAAAATGCCCGCCGGGCTTGACTTTGGGCGTTCCCTGGCTATGGTGCGCCCACCTTTTTTGGCCCTATGGCACTGACGAGATTGAGAAATGGCTAAGTCCAACACGGTCCTGATCAAGCTGGTGAGCACGGCGGACACCGGCTACTACTACGTGACCAAGAAGAATCCGCGCACCTCGACCGAGAAGCTCGAGTTCAAGAAGTACGATCCGGTGGCGCGCAAGCACGTCGCCTTCAAGGAAGCGAAGATCAAGTAAGATCAGCGGACCTACTGGTTCAGACGAAGGCGCTTGGCATATTGTCAGGCGCCTTTTTCATTGGCGGCAAATGATCGGGGACCGGGTGTCGCTGCACAACGAATCCAACGATCCGAAGCGGCGGCTACGGCAGGTCATTGTCGTCGCCGGCCCTTCCGGCGCGGGCAAGAACGCCTTCATCACGCAGCTGATGTGGGGCCAGATGCAAGCCGACGTGCTCGCGGCGCTTCAGCTCCGGCCGCGCGAAGCCGAGCTGATCGCCGAGCTGGACCATGCGCTGTGGATGCCGAACGTGCTCGACTTTCCGGAAGGCCGCACGCCCGTCATGCACTACGAAATGACCCATACCGGGCTGGCGTTCAGCGATGGCTTCGAGCGGGACCCGGCGCTGCAGATCCTCCGCATGGCGGAGACGGCGACCATCGTCAATCTTCGGCCGCTGCGCGATCGTCTCATCCGGCAATGGGGCGCCGCGCATCTCGAGACACGCACCGTCTGGCAGGTCAGGTTGAGATACACGATCGATGCTATCGCCCGAGAGATTCATCGTACGATCCGCAAGGTGCCACGCAACGCGCGCCGACCTCGCTTCTTCTGGAGGGCGCTCACGCGGTGGTCGAAGCGCCAGCAGATACCGCATCGCCCGGTCGGCTCGCTCTATCTGCAGCGCGACGGATTGGCGAGCTTGTACCGATCGTGGGATGCGTTCGTCACGCAAGCGGAACTGTGGACGGAATTGCGCCACGTTGACGTGCAGCCCGATCCGAACTCGCCGATCGGCACGCAAGCGGCACGATGGAAAATCGTTCAGCGCGCCGATGTCCCTGCGGCAGACCGGCGTTCTCTCAAAGAACAGACAGCAGCGGTGCGATAAGGCCGTCTAGGCCACCAGCAGCGCGCTGGGGTCGGCGCAGACCTGGTTGCGGCCGCCTTGCTTGGCGCGGTAGAGGGCGGCGTCCGCGAGCTTGATCAGCTCTTCGCCCGGCATCGCCATGGTGGTGGAGGCGACGCCGATGCTGACGGTGACGGTGAGCTTGCCGTCGGGCGCATCGGCGACATCCATCGGAGTGGAGCCGATCTTGGCGCACAGGCGTTCCGCCGCCTTGAGCGCATTATCGCCCTCGGTGTCGGGCAGCAGGATGACGAATTCCTCGCCGCCGAACCGCGCCACCATGTCGATGTTGCGCATGCATTGGGTGGCGCGCTGGGCGAACTGCTTCAGCACCTCGTCGCCGGCGGCATGGCCGTAGGTGTCGTTGACCGACTTGAAGCGGTCGAGATCGCACACCATGACCGACAGCGCCTTGCCGGTATCGCCGACGCGCTTCATCAGCCCTTCCATGTGGCGCAGCGCGTAGCGGCGGTTATAGACGCCGGTCAGCACGTCGGTCAGCGCCATCGACAGGCTGCGCTCGTAGTTGGTGCGCAGGCGATCCTGGTAGCGCCGGCGGCGCACCTGGATGCGCACGCGCGCCAGCAGCTCGTTGGCGTCGATCGGCTTCATCAGATAGTCGCTGACGCCGATGTCGAGGCCCTTGACCAGGCGCGGCATCTCGAACTCGTCGACGATCAGCAGGATCGGCACCTGGCGCGTCTCGTCGGCAGAGCGCAGGTTGGAGCACAGGCGCAGGCCATCCTCCTGCCCGATCTGCAGGCCGGTGATGACGAGGTCGTAGTTGCCCTTGGCCGATTTCTGCATGGCATCGGCGGAATTGGCGGCGACCTCCACGGTGTCCTTGTCGGCGCCCAGGATGGTGGTGATGCGCTGCGCCGCCGGGGCGAAGCCCTCCACCAGCAGCACTCTGGCGCCGGTGTGATCCTCCTCCGCCGGCTCGGCCTCGGTCGACAGCACGTCGAAGGCGCCGGAGGTCTGCTCGCGCATGCGCCACTCGTCCATGATCATCTTGAGGCGGACGAGCGAGCGGACGCGTGCGAACAGCGCGAGGTCGTTGACCGGCTTGGTGAGGAAGTCGTCGGCGCCGGCTTCGAGACCGCGCACGCGGTCGGCCTGATCGCTGAGCGCCGTCACCATCACTACCGGCAAGAAGCGGGTGCGCGGATTGGCACGGATGCGCTTGCACACCTCGAAGCCGTCGAGTTCCGGCATCATCACGTCCAGGAGCACGATGTCGGGAGTCTGCTTTTCGATGAGCGCGAGGGCTTCCTTGCCGCTCGACGCCGTCATCACCTCGAAATACTCGGCCGCAAGCTTCGCTTCCAGCAAGCGGACATTGGCGGCGATATCGTCAACAACCAGGACCCGCGCCGACATGGAGGCCTATTGCAAGAAGCGGTCGACGGTTTCCAGGAATTGAACGACGGAGATCGGCTTGGCGATGTAGGCCTCGCAGCCGCCTTCGCGAATCTTCTCCTCGTCGCCCTTCATCGCGAATGCCGTCACAGCAATGATGGGAATGGACTTGAGGTTGTCGTCTTCCTTGATCCACTTGGTGACTTCCAGGCCGCTGACTTCCGGCAGCTGAATGTCCATCAGGATCAGGTCCGGCTTGTGCTGACGCGCGAGCTTCAGCGCTTCCATGCCGTCCTTGGTCTGCAGGATGTTGTAGCCGTGCGCCTGGATCAGATCGTGGAAGAGCTTCATGTTCAGCTCGTTGTCCTCGACGATCAGAATCGTCTTCTCGGATGCGCGGCGGCGCTTTTCCTCCGGCGTCATCTGTTGCCTCTCAAGCATTGGTCCTCCGGCCGGAAATTCCCCGGTACAAATCGGCCAAATTGCTGGCGATCCTGCCCAACCCCTTCGACTCGATCACCCAGGGCAAGCTTCACCCAACTTATGCATAATTGGACATTGGTAAACAAATCGTTCAACCTTGTATTAACTCTCTTGGCTCTTTTGGTTAGGCCCGCCTCTAGATGCCTAATACCCTGTCGGAGCACGATCAATCCCCGCAAGGATTCTGCCGGGATTGCGGCGCGCGGCTGGCCCCTGAGCCCGCCCCGGCCGTCCGCTGCCCCAAATGCCGCTCACCGCGCCTAGTCCGCCACCGCGAGCTTTTCGACCTCACCATAGCGCACATCGATTGCGATGCCTTTTACGCCGCTATCGAAAAGCGTGACAACCCCGACTTACGTGATAGGCCGCTCATCATAGGCGGCGCGACCCGCGGCGTCGTCTCAACCGCCTGTTATATTGCTCGAATCTCGGGCGTCCGGTCGGCCATGCCGATGTTCCAGGCTAGGAAACTTTGCCCGGACGCCATTGTCTTGCCACCCAACATGGCGAAATACTCCAAGGCAGGCAAGGAAGTACGGGCGCTGATGCTCGAGCTGACGCCCTTGGTAGAGCCGCTCTCGATCGACGAAGCGTTCCTCGACCTCAGCGGTACGGAGAAGCTGCACAAGGGCAGCGCGGCCGAGAGCCTCGCGCGCCTGGCGCTGAAGATCGAGCGCGAGGTCGGCATCACTGTCTCGATCGGCCTAAGCCATAATAAGTTCCTGGCCAAGATTGCCTCGGATCTCAACAAGCCGCGCGGCTTCTCGGTCATCGGCAAGGCGGAAACTCTATCGTTTCTCGCCGACAAGCCGGTACGCTTCGTGTGGGGCATCGGCCAGAAGACCAGCGACAGCCTAGCCAAGGACGGGCTGAGCACGCTCGGTCAGATCCAGGCGATGGCGGAGCGCGATCTCGTTGTGCGCTACGGCAAGCTGGGTGCGCATCTCTGGCACCTGGCGCGCGGGCAGGATTCGCGTATCGTCGATCCCGAGGGCGAAACCAAGAGCGTGTCGGCGGAGACCACGTTCGACGTCGACATCGCCGATTTCGAGGCACTCAAGCACGAGCTTTGGCCGCTGTGCGAGAAGGTGTCCGAGCGGCTGAAGCGTGCCGGGCTCGCCGGCGGCAACGTGCACTTGAAGCTCAAGACCGCCGGCTTCCGCATCGTCTCGCGCCAGATGTCGCTGCCCGCGCCGACCCAGCTGGCGGAGACGCTGTTCCGCTGCGGCCGCGCGCTGCTGGAGAAGGAAGCCACCGGTATCCCGTATCGCCTGATCGGCATCGGCGTCGGCGACATCCGCGACGCGGCAGACGCCGACCCCATGGACCTCGCCGACCCGGACGCGGCGCAGCGCCGCAAGGTCGAGGCCGCGATCGATGCTGTGCGCGCCAAGCTCGGCAAGGGCAGCATCGGCAAGGGACGCGGGATCGAGATCAAGCGGCGCTGAAGGAGGTTGGCATGACCTCGGACGATCCCTTCGATCTGCAGCGCTTCGTCGATGCGCAGGCGCCGGTCTACGAGCGTGTGCGCGCGGAGCTTAAGAGCGGTCGCAAGCAGAGCCACTGGATGTGGTTCATCTTCCCGCAGATCGCCGGCCTCGGCCATTCGGCGATGGCGCAACGTTACGCAATCTCGTCCCTGCGCGAGGCCGAGGCCTATCTGAAGCATCCTGTTCTTGGCGTCAGGCTGCGGGAATGCACGCGCCTGGTCCTCCAGGTCGATGGCAAATCGGCCAACGAGATCCTGGGCTCACCCGACGATATGAAATTCCACTCCTGCCTCACTCTGTTCGCACGCGCCGCTCCGGACGAGGAGCTGTTCAACGCAGCCCTGGATAAATACTTCGAGGGCCGGGATGATTCATTGACCCTCGCCAGGCTCTGAAGCGCGGACGACCGCAGCAGAGATCGGCAAACCGCAACAGAACCGTCGCAAAACCTGCATACCGCGGATCGCATCGCTCGCCGAGCATGGCGGCTTCACAGCCAACCGAGTCCGCCGTGAACGCCCCGCTCTCCGTCCGCCCGAAGATTGCCGAGACCGTCATCGCGCCTGACGTGAAGCTGCGCGAGGTCGAGGTCGGGCAGTGCTGCGAGATCCTCGGCCCTACCTATGTCGAATACACCACGATCGGCGACTACTCCTATATCGGCGGCGGATGCATGGTGGCGGACACTGTGATCGGCAAGTTCTGCGCCATCGCCGCGAATGTGCGGATCGGTCCGCCCAATCATCCGATGGACCGGCCATCCTTGCACCGCTTCACCTATTGCCCGGAATACTACGTGGCCGGCATCGAGCGCGATCACCGCTTCTTCCAGCAGCGCCGCGCTGACAAGGTGACGATCGGCCACGACGTGTGGATCGGACATGGCGTTATCATCCTGCCGGGCGTCACGGTCGGGCATGGCGCGGTGCTTGCGGCCGGTGCGGTGGTGACGAAGGATATTGCGCCCTACACCATCGTCGGCGGCGTTCCCTGCAGACCGATCCGCGAGCGATTCTCCCGCGCAGTGACGGAGCGGTTGTTGCGCATCGCGTGGTGGGATTGGCCGTTCGAGCTCATTATGGACCGGCTGGATGATTTCCAGTCAGCGGATATCGAGACGTTCTGCGCGCGCTGGGAGCGTTAGTTGCAGGCCTGCGGCTCGAGCACTTCCAGCTTGCGCAGGGTGCCGAGGACCGGCAGGCCGCCGAACTCGAAATTGACGCGCGAGACCACGCCGTTGTCGAACAGCTGGATGCTCTGCTCGAAGTCGGGCGTGCCGTCCGGCAGGTTGTGCACGAAGAAGGCGAAGTCGACATGGCGCGAGGGCACGCCCTTGAGCGGCGGGAAGTCCTCAGCCTTAGTCTCGCCGTTGGCCCCGGAGGGGCCGAAGCCGGCGCTGATCTCCACCGGCTTCTCGTCGACCGTCGCATCGAAGATCTGGGCGACGAACACGGTCTCGCCGGCGCCGGCGCGCTCGATCAGCGCCAGCGTGTGCTGCACCGGCAGCAGCACCGGCGGGACGTCGGTCTCGCCCTTCGAGGGCAGCTCGGTGGTCAGCCTGCCGCCCGCGCCGGCGCTGGGATAGACCAGCTCGCCGCGGCGCTGGTTGCCGGTGCTGCCGTCCTGGCTGTCCTTGATGAAGTAGCGGTAGCTCGAGCCGTCCTTGGCTTCCCAAGTCGCCTGGCTCCATTCGAAGCGGTGGCCCTGGCCATCCGGCGCGGAGACGTCGAGCCCGGCTTTCTGGTTGATACTCCAGCCTTCGCAATCGTCCATCAGCTCGTACGTCAGGAGGCCACGCAGGGCGCCGCTGCGCCCGAAGCCGCCGGCGGACTTGGCGGAGAGCTCGTAGACCGCGCGATGCGGCACCAGCTGCGTCGCCGCCTGGGCGGTTCCGGCGGCGATCGCCAGCAAGCTCGCCGAAAGTGCAAAAGCCTTCGCCATTCCAACCACTTGCCGACGCATCCCGGAACCCGCCACCTGTCGCCTCTTCACCAATCAGGGCCGCTTTCAGAAATTATCGCATGGCCCGCATCGCCATGATAGGCCCTCGACCCAAGCTAAAGCTCGAGGATTTCAGAGGGTTCCATGCCGCAGAAGCCGATCATCTTCGTCACCCGCCGTTTGCCCGACGACGTGACGCGCCGTCTGACCAAGGATTACGAGGCGCGGCTGAACGAGCATGACGGCGTACTATCGGCTGAGCAGCTGGTGAAAGGCGCGGAAGGCGCCGATGCCCTGCTGGTGACGCCGACCGACAAGATCAACGCCGAAGTGATCGGCCGGCTGCCCAAGTCGATCAAGATGATCGCGACCTTCTCGGTCGGCTATGAGCATATCGACCTCAAGGCCGCCAAGGAGCGCGGCTTGCCGGTCTCCAACACGCCGGACGTGCTGACTGACGCGACCGCGGACATCGCGCTGCTGCTGATGCTGGGCGCAGCGCGGCGCGCCTATGAAGGCGAGCGCGCGGTGCGCGATGCGACCTGGAAGTCGTGGTCGACCACCTACATGCTGGGCGTTCACATGACCGGCAAGCGGCTCGGCATCTTCGGCATGGGCCGCATCGGCCAGGCGGTCGCCAAGCGCGCGCGGGCGTTCGACATGCAGATCCACTACTACAACCGCAAGCGCTTGCCCGCCGACCAGGAGCAGGGCGCGCGCTACCATGAGCGCGCGGAGGACATGCTGCCGCATTGCGACTTCCTGTCGATCAACGCGCCGGGTGGCGCCGAGACCTATCACTGGCTGAACGCCGAGCGCATCGCGCGCCTGCCGGACAACGCGGTCGTGGTGAACACGTCGCGCGGCGGCCTGGTCGACGATGTCGCGCTGATCGCGGCGCTCAAGTCGGGCAAGCTGTTCTCGGCCGGCCTCGACGTGTTCGAGAACGAGCCCAACATCCATCCCGGCTATCGCGATTTGCCGAACGTGTTCCTGCTGCCGCACCTCGGCAGCGCGACGGTCGACACCCGCAACGCGATGGGGTTCAAGGCGCTGGATAACCTCGATGCGTATTTCGCGGGGCGGGAATTGCCTGATCGGTTGGTATAGCGCTTCCTCCAGCGTCATCACCGGGCAGACGCGAAGCGTCGTGACCCGGTGACCCAAGTATCGCTGGGCCACTCGATTCAAACTGGGTTGCCGGGCCAAGCCCGGCAATGACGTAAAGGGGTGCGCTAGCCCCTGCCCTCTTGCGCCAGCGCGCGCTTCACCGCCGGGCGGTCGTACATCCGCGTACGGTGAGCGTGCACCTTGGGGAAGCGTTTCGGGTCGACGCCATCGCCTTCCAGCCACTCCGCGATCGTGAACAGATACGGGTCGCAGATCGTGTAGGCCTCGCCCAGCACCCACGGGCCCTTGAACATCTCGCGTTCGATCATGTCGAAACAAGAGCCCATCACCTCCGGCAGCTTGCGCTTCATGTCGTCGAACGAGGATTGGCTGTCCGCCCAGCGATAGCCGCGACGGCCGTGCGCGTGCGCGACGTGCACCGTAGAAGCCAGATAGCTGTTGAAGGCCTGGACTTCGGCCAACGCGAACGGGTCCCGCAGCGGCGCCAGTCTTGCATCCGGGAAACTCTGCGCGACGAAAGCGAGAATCGCGGGGTTCTCGGTGAGAATGCCGCGGTCGGTCACCAGCGCAGGCACGCGACCCTTTGGATTGATCTTGAGATAGTCCGGCTGCTGCTGCTCGTTCCTGCTGAAATCCACGCGGGTGGCAGTGAACTCCGCACCCGCTTCCTCCAATGCAATATGTGATGCCAGCGCGCAGGTACCGGGCGCATAGAACAGCTTCATCACGCAAACCTCCCGATTGAGTGTCAGGGCTTGACGATCGTGCCGACCGGCTGCGGCAGCGTGAAGGCGTGGATGCCGCCGCCGCCATAGGCGAGCTCGAGGCCGGGAATCTGCACCACCTCGCGCTTGGGGAACAGCCTGGTCATGACGTCGAACGCCTTGCGGTCGTTGGCGCCGTCGTCGAAGGCCGGCATCACGATGCCGTCGTTCGGCATGTAGAAATTGACATAGGACAAAGCGAGCCGCTTGCCTTCCGGATCGAACAGCGGGCGCGGCTGCTCGACCTCCACCACCTCGAGCGCTGCGCCCTTGGCGTTGCGCGCGGCCTTCAGGCGCTGGATGTTGTCGGCGAGGATCTTCTGGTTGGGATCGGCGGGATCGGTGCAGCTCAAGGCCAGCACGGTGCCCGGCTTCACGAAGCGCGCGACGTTGCCGATCTGGCCTCCGGTGGGGTCATCCTGCAGCCCCTCGCCCAACCAGATCACCTGCTGCACGCCGAGATACTCGATCAGCACTTCCTCGACCTGCTCGCGGGTCAGGTTGGGATTGCGGTTGGGATTGAGCAGGGTCGCTTCGCTGGCGATCACCGTGCCCTCGCCGTCCACGTCGATGCCGCCGCCTTCCAGCACCAGGTTGTGGGCGTAGGCCTTCATCTCGAGGTGCTTCAGGATCTCTTCCGCGACTTTGGCGTCGCGCTCGTGATCCTCGTAGCGGAAGCCCCAGGCGTTCCAGCGCCAGGTGACACCGGCGACGCCCTTCGACTTGTTCATGAGGAAGGTCGGGCCGTAGTCGCGGATCCAGCAATCGTCGTGCGGCAGCGACACCTGCGCCACGCCGTTGGCGGTCAGCAGCGAGACCTCCGCCACGTTCTTCGGCTTGGTGACGATGGTGACCGGCTCGAACCGCGCGATGGTATTGGCGATTTCGGCAACGACGTCGCGGGCGCCGTCCAGATGCTCGCCCCAGGTCTCCGACCGGCTCGGCCAAGCCATCCAGCATCGCTCGTGTGGCACCCATTCGGCCGGCATGGAAAAGCCGTCGGCCAACGGATTGCTCATAGGCGTCCCTGTCTCAAGCCTCGTGTCTCCAGCCTGCCGGTTGTTCCGGGGTCATCTCAAGGCGGCGCAAGTCTACCAGTTTGCCCGGCCCTGGCTAGGGGGCTACTGGCCGGCTTTCTTCAGCGGCAGGTCAAGCCTGATATTCAGCTCCTTCAGGCGTGCCTGCGGCACTTCGGTCGGCGCCTGCATCAACAGGTCCTCCGCCCGCTGATTCAGCGGGAAGGCAATGACTTCGCGGATATTCTTCTCGTCCGCCAACAACATGACGATGCGGTCGATGCCCGGCGCCGAGCCGCCGTGCGGCGGCGCGCCGAACTTGAAGGCGTTCAGCATGCCGCCGAACTTGTTCTCGACCTCGCTCGCCGGATAACCGGCGATCTCGAAGGCCTTGTACATGATCTCCGGCAGGTGGTTGCGGATCGCGCCCGATGACAATTCGACGCCGTTGCACACGATGTCGTACTGGAACGCCTTGATGGTCAGCGGATCTTTATTCAGCAGTGCGTCCATTCCGCCCTGCGGCATGGAGAACGGGTTGTGGCTGAACTCGATCTTCTTGAGCTCCTCGTTGTATTCGTACATCGGGAAGTCGACGATCCAGCAGAATTCGAACCGCTTGGTGTCGATCAGCTGCAACTCCTCGCCCAGGCGCGTGCGAACGGTGCCGGCGAACTTGGCGGCGACGTCCTTCTTGTCGCAGGCGAAGAACACGGCATCGCCGTCCTTGGCGCCGCTCGCTTCCTTGATGGCCGCGATGCGTGCTTCGTCCAGGTTCTTGGCGATCGGACCCTTGGCGCCGCCGGCTTCATAGACGATGTAGCCGAGGCCGCCCGCTCCTTGCGAGCGCGCCCACTCGTTGAGCTTGTCGAAGAAGCTGCGCGGCTTCGTGCCGGCGCCGGGCGCGGGAATCGCGCGCACGATGGCGCCGCCGTCGATCGCCTTGGCGAAGATACCGAAGCCGGAGCCGCGGAACGGCTCGGTCACGTCGGCGATCACGATCGGGTTGCGCAGGTCCGGCTTGTCCGAACCGTATTTCAGCATCGACTGGTCGAACGGAATGCGCGGGAACGGCAGCGACGACACCTTGCGGTCCCCGGCGAATTCCTCGAACACGCCATGCAGCACCGGCTCGATGGTGTTGAAGACGTCTTCCTGCGTGACGTACGACATCTCGAAGTCGAGCTGGTAGAACTCGCCCGGCGAGCGGTCGGCGCGGCTGTCCTCGTCGCGGAAGCAGGGCGCGATCTGGAAGTAGCGGTCGAAGCCGGCGACCATCAGCAGCTGCTTGAACTGCTGCGGCGCCTGCGGCAGCGCGTAGAACTTGCCGGGATGCAGACGCGCCGGCACCAGGAAGTCGCGCGCGCCTTCCGGCGAGGACGAGGTCAGGATCGGGGTCTGGAACTCGGTGAAGCCCGTCTCGATCATGCGGCGGCGGATCGAGGAGATCACGCGCGAGCGCAGCACGATGTTGCTGTGCACCTTGTCCCGGCGCAGATCGAGGAAACGGTAGCGCAGGCGGACTTCCTCGCCGGCATCCTCGTCGCTGTTGACCTGCAGCGGCACGACCTCGGCGACCGACTGAATGGTGTAGTCGGTGATCTGCAGCTCGATCTCGCCGGTCGGCAGCTTCGGATTCGCGGTCTCGGCCGGGCGCTTCACCACCTTGCCGGTGACGGTGACGACACTCTCGACTCGGGTCTGCTCAACCGCCTTGAACAGCGGCGAGGAGACGTCGAGCACGCACTGGGTCAGGCCGTAATGGTCGCGCAGGTCGATGAACACCAGGTTGCCATGATCGCGCTTGCGATGGACCCAGCCGGAGAGCCGGACCTCACGGCCGACTTCGGCCAATCGGAGCGCGCCGCAGGTGTGCGTGCGGTAGGCGTGCATGGTGAATTTCCTCAAAGATTCCAAGGTTTCGGCGCGAGAAGCCACGGAAAGCCGGGCTTTGTCAAGGCTGCGGCGGGCATGGCTGCCCCCCGCCCTTTCCAGACCCCGGCAAACCCGCTATAGCTTCGGGGAATCATGGTTCGCCACCCCTCCGCAGATCCCCATCTGATCACGAAATCCGAGGAACTGGCCGAGTTTTGCGGCGCCTTAGCGCATGCACCGTTCATCACCATCGATACCGAGTTCCTGAGGGAAAAGACCTATTGGCCGGTGCTCTGCCTGGTGCAGATCGCCGGGCCGGCGGCCGACCAGGTGGCGGCGATCGATACCCTGGCGCAGGGACTGGACCTCTCCCCGCTGGCCGCCCTCCTCAAGAATACCAAGGTGACGAAGGTCTTCCATGCGGCGCGACAGGACGTGGAAATCTTCTTCCGCATGACCGGCGCCATTCCGAAGCCGATCGTCGACACCCAGGTGCTGGCGATGGTGTGTGGGTTCGGCGATGCCGCCAGCTATGAGACGCTGGCCGGCAAGCTCGCCAACGTGCGGCTGGACAAGCTGGCGCGCTTCACCGACTGGTCGCGCCGGCCGCTGTCGGCGCGGCAGCTCGACTATGCGCTGTCGGACGTCATCCACCTGCGCGGCATCTATCAGAAGCTGCACGACAAGGCGGAGAAAACCGGGCGCCTCGACTGGATCGACGACGAGATGGCGCTGCTGACCGATCCGGCCACCTACGAGTTCAATCCGGAGAATGCCTGGAAGCGGCTGAAGACGCGCTCGGAGAAGCCGCGCTTCCTCGCCGTGCTGAAAGAAGTCGCCGCCTGGCGCGAGCGCGAGGCGCAGACCCGCGACGTGCCGCGCAACCGCGTGCTGAACGACGAGAACATCGTCGAGATTGCGGCGCACGTGCCGGAGACTCCGGAAGCGCTGGCGCAATGCCGCGGCCTGACGCGCGGCTTTGCCGAGAGCCGCAACGGCGAGGCGATCCTGGCGGCGGTGCAACGTGGCCTCGCCGTGCCGGACAGCGAAGCGCCGAAGCTGCCACCGCGGCCGGACATTCCCTCGGGGCTCGGGCCGCTGATTGACCTGCTGCGCGTGCTCTTGAAGCTGCGCTGCGACGAATTCGAGGTGGCGCAGAAGCTGATCTGCAACTCATCCGACCTGGAACGCATCGCCGCCGACGACCACGCCAAGGTGCCCGCGCTGAAAGGCTGGCGCCACAAGGTGTTCGGCGAGGAAGCGCTGGCCCTGAAGCACGGCAAGCTCGCGCTGACCGCCAAGGGGCGGTCGATCAGGATCATCTCGCTCGAGTAATCGCAACTCCCACCTGTCATCCCGGCCAAGCAGCGAAGCTGCGCGAGCCGGGACCCATACGATGTGGCCGCGGCGCGGATGGGCTGCATGGGTCCCGGGTCGTGCCGCTGCGCGGCCCGCCCGGGATGACAGTTAGAGAAGGCTATTAAGAGCTATGCGCTCCGATCAAACGATCTGCACGGCCTTGTCGAACGCGCGGCCGACGGCGTCGAGGCGGCGTTGCACCGCTTCGCCGAACAGCTGGCGCGATTCTTCCGGCAGGTGCAGGCAGATCTTGCTGTCTTTCTTGGAGATCCGCGTCTGGTTCAACATCGCGAGGGTGCCACCGCTCAGCGAGTACGCGAGGCGGATGACGGCGCCGATGCGCCAGGCGAAGGTCACGTCGTCGTCCTTGATCAGCGACATGAACGGGTCGGCGTAGTGCGTCTCGTCGAGGTCGGCGCCGTAGCGGATCGCCATCGCGAGGGCGAGGATCACGCGTTCGCCATGGTCGACGCCGGCGACCGGCATGCGCAGCACGCGCATGAAGGCCTGCTCGGAGCGATAGTCGGGATGCTCGCGCCAGCCGAGGTCCGACAGCAAGCACGCAGCCTCGCGTAGACGCGCGCGTCCTTCGTCATCGTCCGAGAACAACGGCGAGATCCAGGTGTCGATCGCGTCGCTGATGGATTCGAACCGGCCGTCGAGGCCAGCGAAATCGGCGCAACCGACCAGCAGCGGGTCGGCTTGCTGGTCGCTCGCATTGAGCTTGGCGAACAGGCAGCCCTCGCGCAGGCCATAGGCGGAGAACAGGGTGCGGTCCGGCTTCGCCGCGCGCAGCAGCCGCTCCATGATCAGCGCGCCGTAGGGCAGAACGTCGATGCGGCGCTTGGAGATGCCCTCGAGCGAGGTCAGGCTGCGCTTGCCCAGGCGGCTCACGACGCGGGCCAGGTCTTCCGCCGGGCGCCGGCCGATGCGGTATTCGTGGATCACATGCAGCGGATAGTGCGTCTGATCCATGTGGATCTTGGCGAGGGTGCGCCAGGTGCCGCCGACCGGATAGAAGGTGCGGCCCTTCACTTCCTGCAGCCAGTCGAGCTCGTCGAGCTGGCGGTCGATGATCTTCTGCGCAGCGTCGAGATCGCCGTCGGTCGCCTCGACCAGGCGCAGCGGACCGATCGGCAGAGTGACCTGCTGCGCGATCTTGCCCTTGTTAAGCAGCACCAGCTCGAGGCTGCCGCCGCCCAGGTCGCCCATCAGGCCGTCGGCATCGGGCACGCCGGCGAGCACGCCGAGCGCCGACAGCTTGGCCTCCTCCTCGCCCGAGATCACGCGCACGGCGACGCCGGTAGCGCGCTCGATCTCCTTGGCGAATTCCTTGCCGTCCTTGGCGTCGCGCACGGCGGCGGTCGCCAGCATCTCGACGTCCGTCACGTTCATCGCACGGGTCAGCGCGACGAAGCGGCGGATGTTGGTGAGCGCCTCCTTGCGCCCTTCGGCATGCAGCTTCCCGGTCCGCTCCAGCCCCTTGCCCAGGGCCGGCAGCGCTTTTTCGTTGAAGATCGGAACCAGGCTGCGCGAACGCTTGTCATAGACCACGAGACGGACGGAGTTCGATCCGACGTCGATGACCGCGACCCGCCCGGGCTTTGCCGCCTTGGCGATCGCGGCTGCTTGCCGCAGCGTTGCCGTCAATGAATCAACCCTTCAACAGATTCAGCTTGGGAGTCTTGGCCCGCTTCTTAAGCGCTGAACCGCGTCCCGACAAGCTCGGATTCGTCATGAAATAATGATGCGCGCTGAACGGCGGATCCTCACCGGGCTCGACTCGGTCATACTTGCCGCTCGGGTCGGACACCCAGCTCTGCATGTTGTCCTTGAGATTCGCGATCATGATCTGGTCGAGGATCTGCTGATGCACGGTCGGGTTCTCGATCGGCAGCAGGGTCTCCAGCCGGCGGTCCATGTTGCGCGGCATCCAGTCGGCCGAGGAGATGAACACCTTGGCCTGGCGCGACGGCAGCGCCTGCCCGGCGCCGAAGCATACAATGCGCGAATGCTCGAGGAAGCGCCCGACGATGCTCTTGACCCGGATGTTCTCGGACAGGCCCGGAATGCCGGGGCGCAGGCAGCAGACGCCGCGCACGACCAGCTCGATCTTCACGCCGGCCTGGCTGGCGCGGTAGAGCGCGTCGATCAGCTCGCCATCCACCAGCGAGTTGAGCTTGACCCAGATGTTGCCCGGCCTGCCCGCCTTCACATGCTCGATCTCGTCGCTGATGAGCTTCAGCAACGTCGGCCGCAGCGTGATCGGCGCGAACGCGACCTTTTCCGTGCTCTCCGGCGTCGCATAGCCGGTCATGTAGTTGAACAGCCGCGCCGCGTCGTGGCACAGGCCCGGATCGCAGGTGAAGAAGCTGAGGTCGGTGTAGATCTTCGCGGTGATCGGATGATAGTTGCCGGTGCCGAAATGCACGTAGGAACGCAGCGTGCCGGACTCGCGCCGCATCACCATCGAGACCTTGGCGTGGGTCTTGAGCGCGACGAAGCCGTAGACCACCTGCACGCCGGCACGCTCCAGGTCGCGCGCCCAGCGGATGTTGGCGGCCTCGTCGAAGCGCGCTTTCAGCTCGACCAGCGCGGTCACCGACTTGCCGGCCTCGGCCGCTTCGATCAGCGCCTTGACGATCGGACTGTTCTCGCTGGTGCGATAGAGCGTCTGCTTGATGGCGACGACGTTGGGATCGCGCGCGGCCTGCAGGATGAACTGCACCACCACGTCGAAGCTCTCGTACGGATGGTGGACGACGATGTCCTTTTGCCGGATCGCGGCGAAGCAGTCGCCGCCCATGTCGCGGATGCGCTCCGGGAAGCGCGGATTGAATGGCGAGAACTTGAGGTCCGGCCGCTCGTCGACGATCAGCTTCGAGGTGCTGGCAAGACCGATCAGGCCCTCGAGCGGAAACACGTCCGCGCGGTCGGCGTCGAGCTCGTCGATCACGAAGGCGAGCAGGTCTTCCGGCATCTCGGCATTCACCTTGAGGCGGATGACGGTTCCACGGCGGCGCTGCTTCAGCGCAGATTCGAAATGGCGAACCAGGTCTTCCGCCTCTTCCATGATCTCGATCTCGCTGTCGCGGATCAGGCGGAAGTGGCCCTTGCTGATGACTTCGAACTGCGGGAACAGGCGGTCCAGGTAGAGTCCGGCCATATCCTCGATGGTCAAGAACCGGATGCTCTTGGGGTCGGTGCCCGGCAGCCGGATGAAGCGCGGCAATTGCGAGGGCAGCGGCAGCAGCGCGCGCATCATCTTGCCGTCGCTCGCCCGCCGCAGCTCGAGCGCCAGGGCAAAACCCTGGTTCGGCATGAAGGGGAACGGATGCGCCGGGTCCACCGCCATCGGTGTCAGGACCGGGAAAATCTGGTCCAGGAAATAGGTATCGAGCCAGGTCTTTTCGGTGCCCGTCAGCTCGCCCGGATCGACTACCGCGACGCCCGCCTCGCGCAGCAGCTGGCGCAGCTGGCGCCAGTGGGCCTGCTGGTTGCGCATCAGCTCGCCGCTGCGACGGTTGATGGCGGCCAGCTGCTGGGCCGGGGTCAGGCCATCGGCGCTGGTGACCGAGACGCCGGCCCGGATCTGGCCGCGCAGGCCGGCGACGCGCACCATGTAGAATTCGTCGAGGTTGTTGGCCGAGATCGACAGGAACCGCAGCCGCTCGAACAGGGGGTGGTTGGGGTTGCCCGCCTCGTCCAGCACGCGCTCATTGAAGGCGAGCCAGGACAGCTCGCGATTGATGAAGCGGTTGGGCGAATTCATCTCGATCTTGGGCGGTGACAGCTCGGCTGCAGCGTCGTCCACGGCTTGCTCTCCAGTTGCGCCGGCCGGTTTGGCGGCGGTCAATTTTTCGATCTCGATCATAGTCCGGCCGATTCCATCGACGCTAAGCTCCATCAATGACACTTATGTGACATGCTCGCTTTTGCCATCATATAGCACGATTTTCGCATTCTTGGACCTTGTTCGGGCCGCCCCCTGAGGGCAAGTATAGCGCCAATCAAAGCGGCCAAAACGCCGCCCCTGGGGACGTAGGCTTTACCTGTGCCAAAACGACTGATCCTGCTGCGCCACGCCAAATCGGCGTGGGACAATCCCAGCCTCGCCGATTTCGACCGACCGCTGTCCAACCGCGGACGCAAGGCGGCGCCGGTGGTGGGCGCCTATCTCGCCCGGCGCGGCCTGGTGCCGGGGCTGGTGCTCACCTCCTCCGCCAAGCGAGCGGTCGAGACGCTGGACCTGGTGAGCGCGGGCTGGCAGACCAAGCCGACGGTGCGCAAGCTGAAGAGCCTCTATCTCGCCATGCCGCGCGAAATGCTGCGGCGGGTCCAGGCGGTCGGCAAGGAAGCGGACTGCGTCATGCTGGTCGGGCACAACCCTGGCATCGCCGACCTCGCCAACTGGCTGTGCAGCCATGGCAAGGCGGAGCAGCGCGCCAGCCTCGCGCGCAAGTTCCCGACCGGAGCCATTGCCGTGATCGAATTCGATGTCGAGGATTGGGGCGACGCCGATGCCGAGACCGGCCACCTGATCGACTTCGCAACCCCGAAGCAGATCGAGCACGGCGACTGAACGGCTAGCGGCGTGCGCGCCAGAACCGCTTGGTCTCTGCGAACTCCGCCCAGGTCTGCTGGAACTGGGCGACCTTGCCGTGGACGGCGTGCGCTTGCCAGCCGATCACCATGCCCTGGATGCGCTGCATGTCGCCAAGTTCGAGCGCGCCTTCCGCGCCTGCGCGTTCCACCAGCTGCCGTATCAGCTGCCGTCCGACTGCGCCGTCGTTGACCGCGCCCAGGCAATCCTGCAGGTCGGACAGGCGGTCCTGGAAGCGCTTGGTCGCCTTCGGCTTGTAAAGCGAGGAGAAGGCGAGCGAGACATAGCGCAGCTTCTTGCCGAAGATGCGCAGGCGGTGCAGTTCCGCATCGGGCAGCTCCGCCCAGCGCTCGCCAAGCTTCATCAACCGCTTGTAGCGGCCCTGCAGCAGGTGCTCGGCGAAATTCTTGACCGGCGCATCGAGCAGCGGCCCGGCCAGAGCATGACGCCACGCGCCGTTGTGCAGGCCCTGGAACAATTGCAGCTGCATCGCGGCGTAGCGCGGATTGTGCAGCGCCTGGATCGCGTCGCGCCGGGCGGCGGCGCGCTCCTCGTTCGCGACCTGCAGGAAGCGCTGGAACGGCTCGTCGTTCGGCAGGTGCGAGGACATCTGCGACAAGGTTTCCAGCACCAGCACGTCGAGATCGCGGGCCGGACCGCAGGCGCGCTGGGCCCAGCGCAGGTCGATCGACCAGGCGGCGTGCACCGTATCGTCGATCAGCTCGCGATAGGCGCCGACGATCGCACGCAAGCGGCGCAGCGCGACGCGGAACTGGTGGATCGCCTCGACCGCGCCGGTCGCCAGCATGGCGGCCTCGTTGGCCTGCATCTGGGCGATGCAGTTGGTCACGATCTTCTCGAACGCGACCGCGACGGTGTCCTCGTCGGTCAGCCTGACCGGTGTCGCCTTCTGCGGCTGTGCGGTGGCAGAGTCGGCGAGCGCATAGCCGCGCGCGGCCTTGGTGGCATGGCCGAGGCGGAACGGCACGACATCCAGCAGCTCCTCCGCTGCGCCCCACAGATCGACCCGGTCACCGCCCTTCAACTCGATCTCGAGTTCGTGGATCGGCTCTTCGCGGTCACCGGCTCTGATGCTGCCGCGATCCCACGACACCTCGATCTCCGACATGCGGTACGGCAGCGTCCAGGAGGTACGCTCGAAGTTGGTGAGGAACACCGGCTGCAGCCGCGGCCAGACCTCTTCGCGCAGCTCGCGCGCCAGGGTGCGGTCGCTGATCTTGGCGAGGCTCGGCAGATCGCTCGGCAGCTCGGCTTCGAGCTCGCGATACGATTGCAGGCCGAGGGCGCCGCCATTGGGCACTTTCAGAGTCTGAATTCGCTTGCGGCCGATCTCCCGCACGCGCAGGGCCATGCCGCGCTTGGCCAAGTCGCGCTCCGCCGTGTCGAAATAGACGTTCCGGAGGATCTTCTTGACCCCCCTGGAGCGCAAATTCGGCTTCAGGCGGGTCAGCAATTGGTGCGAATCAACGCCGTGGAGCGTCGGCGGCAATTGCAGCTTCAGCTCCGTCTCGATCGGCATGCCGTCCCCGTGTACTTTCTCCTTTGTGGCGGGCACCATAGAGTGCAGCCTCTGCGCAAGAAAGTTACAGAACCGCGTCAGTTATGTGACAATTGTCGGTCAGCGATCCCGATCTTAGGTCACAAGCGCGTGAAGGGCCAGACGCCGCGTGTCGCACCGCGCGCGTGGCTGTTAATGTAACTCCGTCAGTGACTTATTGGTCTCCACGTCATCAATCCAAGAAGCGGGAGCAAGCCAGATGAAGGGACGCATCACGAAGCTTGGCGCCGTCGCCCTCGCCACGGCGATCGGATTTGCCACCGTCGCAGCCTTGGCGGCAGATCCGATCACCGAACGCCGCGAGCTCATGAAGGGCAATGGCGCCGCCATGAAGGCGATCGACGGCGTGCTGAAGAACGGCGGCTCGGCCGCCGACCTGGAAAAGCACGCCAACCAGCTCAACGATACCGCGATGAAGATCGGCACGCTGTTCCCCGCCGGCACCGACCAGCCGCAAGGCAAGGAGCCGGGACAGACCAGGGCACTGCCCGAAATCTGGGAGGACCCCGACGACTTCGCGGCCGAGGTCAAGAAGTTCCAGGAGGAATCCGCCATGTTCAAGACCGCGGTCGCGGGCGGCGACATGGGCGTGATCAAGGCGGAGTTCGACAAGCTCGGCGGCGTCTGCGGCGATTGCCACAAGCAGTTCCGCGCGAAGTAAGCTTAACTCATGTAGGTCAGGTGAATCGTCAGCGGAACAGCCGCGGCGATCACCACGCAGACGAGAGCGCGCCAGAGCGGCGCGCTCTTCGTGCTGCCGTCCTGCTGCGCCATCTGAGCGACCGAACGCGGCAGGCGCGCTCGGCCCACGATCATCGCCCGCACCAGGTTCTCGCGCTTGAGGGCGCGATAGATCACGATGACCAGGATGTGCAACAGCGCGAGCGCCAGCAGGATGTTGGCGAGCGGCTCATGCACCTTCTCGAGGAACGAGCCGAACCAGTCAGGCCAGCGGCCGTACAGCGGGCCTTCGAACAGGATGTCGTCGGTCGAGCTCATGCCGGACACAGCCTGCAGGCCGACCAGCAGAATGAGCGCCAGCACCATCAATCCGCCCGCCGCATTGTGGCCAAAGCTGTAGGAGGGCAGCCGTTCCTTGAAGGCGTGCCGCAGGTAGCGCACCGCGGTGCCGGGCCAGCGCAGGAAATGCCGGAACCGCGCGGTCGGACTGCCGACGACACCCCATAGCAGGCGGAAGATCACCAGACCCAACAGCACCATGCCGCTCTGGTAATGAAGGTCCCGTTCACCCATCTGGCCCGCGATCCACGAAGTCGCGAAGAAGATGACAAATAGCCAATGGAACAGCCGGACCGGCAGGTCCCACATCGGCACATCGACCAGCGGCTCCCGCTCTTCGCTCATCTCTTCTCCCTGCCATGCTGGGCCATCGCGCGATCGCACTGGCCCGCCAAGTGCTCTGCGGCCATGTCCATGAAGGCGCGCAGCTTTGGAGATTGGTGTCGGTTGGCCGGATAAACAAGATAGAGGTCGTGCGGTTCAGCGGGATAGTTCTCGAGCACGCGCTTCAACTTTCCGCTGCGGATCTCCTCGCCCACCGTGAAATCCGGCAGGAAGGCGATGCCCATGCCGGCGCGCAGGAAGGACATCAGGAACTGGCCGTTGTTCGATTGGATGTTGCCGTTGACCCGCACCGTGACGCTCTTGTTGCCGGCGAGGAATTTCCAGTCGTACGGCGACGTCGACAAGGTATAGATCAAGCAGTCGTGCCTCTTGAGGTCCTCGGGTGTCTTGGGTGTCCCCTTGCGCTTGAGATAGCTCGGCGCGGCGCAGACCGATCGCGTGATGCTGCTGATCCGACGCGCGATTAGACTGGAATCCGGCAGATTGGTGCGGATGCGCAGCGCGACGTCGAACCCCTCCTCGATCAGATCGACGAACCGGTCGCCCAGCTCGACCTGAATCTCCAGCTTCGGGTAGCGCTGCGCTATGGCGCAGATCACAGGGCCGAGCACGGCGTTGCCGAAATTGATCGGCGCGCTGATGCGCAGGCGGCCGCTCGGCTCGATCTGCGAATTGCGTACCTCCGCCTCGACCTCGACCAGCTCATCGAGCAGGCGGACGCTGTTCTCGAAATAGCGGCGCCCGGCATCGGTCGCATTCAGGCGCCGGGTCGTGCGGTGCAGCAGCGCGGTGCCGAAATGCGCCTCCAGCTCCGCCACCTGCTTGGAGACCGCGGCCTTGGAGAGGCCGAGCTTGCGCGCCGCGGCCGAGAAGCCGCCGGTCTCCACCACGGTGCGGAAGGTCCGCATGGCGCTCAGGCGATCCATCCACCATTCTCCATTGTCTACCAGAAGTGAACAATTCGATCGCGAGCATGCGGATACTCAAGACCGCGCGCAAGCCCATATCGTCCTCGCACAGCAACGAATCATTTTCCGAGAGGCGCGCGATGACGAAGGTTCTGGTGCTCTATTATTCGAGCTATGGCCATCTGGAGACGATGGCGAACGCCGTGGCCGAAGGTGCGAAGGCGGTGTCCGGCGTCCAGGTCGACGTCAAGCGTGTGCCTGAGCTGGTGCCCGACGAGGTGGCGAAGAAGTCCGGCCTGAAGCTCGACCAGGCGGCGCCGATCGCGACCGTCGACGAGCTTGCCAACTATGATGCCATCATCTTCGGCGCCCCGACCCGCTTCGGCATGATGGCGGCGCAGATGCGTAACTTCCTCGACCAGACCGGCGGGCTGTGGGTCAAGGGCGCGCTGATCGGCAAGGTCGGCAGCGTCTTCACCTCGACCGCGACCCAGCATGGCGGCCAGGAGAGCACCATCCTCTCCTTCCACACCACCTTGCTGCACCAGGGCATGGTGATCGTCGGCCTGCCGTACTCCAACAAGACGCAGATGCGGATGGACGAGATCACCGGCGGTTCGCCCTACGGTGCCAGCACCATCAGCGGCGGCGACGGCAGCCGCCAGCCGAGCGAAGGCGAGCTCTCGATGGCCCGCTTCCAGGGCGAGCACGTGGCGAAGATCGCTGCAAAGCTCAGCGGCAACGCCTAGGCGGCGACGCACTCCAGCAAGCACAGGTCGATCGCCGTCGGCACGATGCGTTGCAGGCGCAAGCCGGCGGCGGCGAGCAGCTGGGTGAATTGCCGCTCCGTGCGCTCGCGGCCGCCGGAGGTGTTGACCATCATGTTGATGTCCATGAATTTCGAGACATGCGGCCCGCGTCCTTCGGGCACGACGAACTCCACGATCAGCACCTTGCCGCCCGGCGCCATCGCCTTGCGGCAGTTGCGCAGGATGGCGACGCACTTGTCGTCCGGCCAGTCGTGCAGGATGAACTTGAGCGCATAGAGATCGGCACCGGCCGGAACCGAGGCGAAGAAGTCACCGCTCACCGGCCGGCACCGGTCGGCGACACCAGCCCTTTCCAGCGCCGGACCGGCGGTGGCGATGATCTCGGGCATATCGAACAGGATGCCGCGCATGCCGGAGTTGGCACGCAGGACCGCGGCGATCAAACCGCCATGACCGCCGCCGACATCGACCATCTCGCGCACGCCGGCGAAGCTGTAAGCGTTGAGGATGGCGCCGCCGGACGCCGCCGT
>Ga0081538_10001137_pt1 | contig 28128 bp, 31 predicted proteins | sample TabmetS5T2R1_FD_71022 | JGI IMG/M metagenome (GOLD analysis project Ga0081538, IMG submission 71022) | Tabebuia heterophylla rhizosphere microbial communities from the University of Puerto Rico - S5T2R1 | ecosystem: Host-associated > Plants > Roots > Rhizosphere ...
AGGACGTGGAATGGGCGAAAACCCAGATGCGATCCGACAGGACATAGAGCAGACCCGGGCCGAGATGAGCGAGACCGTCGAGGCCATCGGCTACAAGGCCGATGTGCCCTCCCGAGCCAAGGAGAAGGTGAGCGAGAAGATGGACAGCGTCAAGTCCAAGGTGAGCGACACCGCCGCCCGCGCCAAGGAGGCCGTGGCCGGCACTGCGTCTCGCGCCGGCGACGTCGCCAGCGGGACCGCGGGACGGGTCAGTGACGCCACCCCGAGTGGTGGCCAGGTCAAGCAGCAGGCCAAGCGGACGGCCGGGATCGCCAGGGAGAACCCGCTGGGGCTGGCCATCGGCGCCACCGCCATCGGCTTCCTGGCCGGGCTGGCTGTGCCCTCGACCCGGGTCGAGGACGAGCGGCTGGGGCCGGTGGCCGACCAGGTCAAGGACAAGGTCAGGGAGACCGGCCAGGAGGCCCTGGATCGCGGCAAGCAGGTCGCCCAGGAGGTGGCCAGCAGCGCCGCCGACACGGCCAAGGACAAGACCCAACAGCACGGCCAGGGCCTGGCCGACAGCGCCAAGCAGAGCGCCCAGGACGTGCGCAACCAGGCCAGCTGAGCCAACAGGCATCGACCTCGCTCGCCATCATCAGCCTGCATGATCCGGTCAACGCGACGAAGTAGGAGCCAACGCATGAGGCCTGGACGAGTGCAGATCCGACCACTGGGCGGCTGGCCAGGATGCCTGCTGATGATCCTGTTCTCAATTGTCGCCTCGGTCGTGGGCACCGTGCTGCTCAACCTGCTTCTGCGGTAGCCGAACCGCCCACCAGCGATCTCGTCGGTCTTGAGCATTGGAGGTATGAAGGATGCGGTACAGAACAACGCGTCGAGTACGGCAGCTGGCGCTGATTACGGTCGCGGCACCGGCCGCCGCCTGGGCGTTGGAGCAAGCGGCTCGCCGAGCCGAGGCCCGTGACAACACCTCTTCGGCCAGCCGGCGACTCCGCCAGGGCGCCGACCTGGTGCAGCGCTTTGCTCGCGGGCCGCTGGCCGACCGGCTGGGCCGGCGCCCGGGTACCACGGTCACCTAGGAAGACCAGGATCCGCGGCAAGCCGATCACCATGGTGGCTAGGCGGCGGCCTCAGGTCGGGTCCGGGTGTTCGGCTGCTGTCTGCCCATTCCCCTGGGGATGGGGCTGCTGACGGTGGCCGGCCTGAGGTTGCTGGGCAGGCGGGTCAGGCAGGCGCGCCAGACCTTGATGTGAGATCCGCCTTGGATCCCTGGCCATCCTCTGCGATGCGGTGCTGCCGCCCCGACTATGGGCTCGTTGGGCGGAGCGGCACACCGGCCAGCAGCTCGCGGGAAATGTCGGCGACCTTCCGGTTTGTGGATCTGGCCGCTGCCCGTAGCCGCTCGAAGGCAGTGGCGGCGTCAAGCCGCTCGCGTTCCATCAAGATGCCCTTGGCCTGCTCGATGACCGCACCGTGGGCGAGGGCGGCCTGCAGCTGGTCGGCCAGCCGGCCCTTGAAGTGGGCTGCGGCGGCGCTGCCGAGCAGGTTGGCCACGATGCCGGCATAAGCCTGGAGGGCGCTGACCTCGCTGTCATTCCAGTCTCGGGGCTGGGCCGAGTACAGGTCCAGGCTGCCGATCGGCCCGCCGTGCAGCTCGACCGGCACACTCATCCCGGCCTGGAACCCAGCAGTCCGAAGGACCATCCGGGAACCATCGGGATCGGGCTCAGTGCCAGCATTCCGGACCGTGACGGCCATCCGCTGGGAGAACGCCGCCCGGCACGGCCCCATCCCCAGCCGCTCCTGATCCTCCTCCACCAGCTGGGACTGCTGGTCAGTCGCGCTGGCCCAGCGAAGCTCTCCGCTGGCGTCAGCGAGCATGAGGCCGGCCCCATCGGCGTCGAACAAGGTCGTGGCGGCCACTACAACCTGCTGCAGGGTGGCGGGCAGCCCCCGTTCAAGGTCCAGGTCGTGTAGCTCGCCGATGCTTGCGGCCAGGGCAGCAGGGTCGATCTGCATTCAGGGGCCTTCCGAGAGTCCAAGGCAGCCAGGTGCTTGGTTGTGGGATGGGGCCCGTTGGCCGGCGCCCGTCAGGACGGGTGCGCGCGAGTCGGCACGGCGGGTTCAGGGGCGCAGCCGACGCACCGCCCAGAGCACCAAGGGAATAGCTACGTTAGGAAACGCGTGAGGCGGCCATGCGGTTACAGCGTCGAGAGCTCACGGCCGGGACATCGATGGTGAACAGCGCAGTACACCCGGGCAGCCCCAGGTCGAACGCGCCGGTGACGTTCATGACCTCAAAATTGGGGACTTGCCAACAGGGAACCCGCCGACGGAGGCGACCGCAAGCTCGACCGCCCAGGCCAACGGCCAGCGACCCGAGGCGGAGGTGGGCGAGCCAGCTTGAGACTCTCCTATTGCTACGCCTGGGGACTGCCTTGTGATCGGCGGGCCCAGGCCGCTCCGTACAGCCGACGGCGCTACTCGGTTTCCCCGGCGTTCCGCTCGCGTTCGTCGGCGTTCCGCTCGCGTTCGTCGGCGAGGTGGTTGCGTTCGTCGGCGGCCCGGTCGCGCTCGTCGGCAGCCCGCTCCCGAGCTTCGACGGCGTCCTGGGCCCGGTCCAGGGCCGCCGCCCGTCGGGCCAGCCCGGTCTGGGCCGCCCGCAGCGCCTGCTCGGCCTCCCGGGCCCGTGGGGTGCGTAGATGCGTTCACGCAGCTTGGAGGCGATCAGGGAGCAGGGTGGCGACGGGAGCGCTGGCGGATGTCGTGCGCGTCCTCATCGTCCCCTTGTCGCGACCCCGGGCTGGTGTTTGGCTGTGGGTGGGCGGTGTGCCGGTGCGGTCTGAGCTGAGCAGGACCGCGAGGAGGTGGAGACGATGGCGGCGAGCGACCAGATCTGCCAGATGGACACGACCACCCTGGCCCGTGCCGTCGCGGCCAAGGAGCTGTCGCCTGTGGAGGCGGTCGAGGCGGTCCTGGACCGGCTGGACCGGCTGGACCCGACGCTCCACATGTTCACCACTGTCGTGCCGGACCAGGCTAGGGACGCGGCGAAGCGGATCGAGGCTGAGATCGTCGCTGGCCGCGAGGTCGGGCCGCTGGGCGGGGTGCCGACCGGGGTCAAGGACCTGATCTGCACCAAGGGGATCCGCACGGCCTCGGGGTCGTATGCCTACGCCGACTTCGTGCCTGATGAGGACGACGTGGTGGTGGAGCGGATCAAGGCCGCTGGTGCGGTGGTGATCGGCAAGACCCAGGTGCCGGAATTCGGCTACTCCGGCACCGGGCAGACCCCGCTGGCGGAGCCGACTCGCAACCCATGGAACCTGGAGCGGACCTCCGGGGGCTCCTCGGCCGGGACCGGCGCCGCGGTCGCCACCGGGGTGGGGCCGTTCTCGCTGGGCAGCGACGGCGGCGGCTCGGTCCGGATCCCGGCCAGCTTCTGCGGGGTGTATGGCATCAAGCCGACCATGGGCCGGGTCCCGCTCTACCCTGGGACCAAGGACCACCGCTACCCGGGCGTGTCGAGCTGGGAGTCGCTTGAGCACATCGGCCCGCTGACCCGCACCGTCGCCGACGCCGCCCTGGTGTTGTCGGTGATCGCCGGCTACGACGACCGGGACCGCCTGAGCATCCCCTCCGACGGTATCGACTGGCTGCGCGCCGTCGACGGTGACCTGGGCGGCGTCCGGGTCGCCTACAGCCCAGACCTTGGGTATGCCGCCGTGGACCCGGCGGTGCGGGCGGTGGTCGACCAGGCGGCCTCGGTCTTCGAGCGCGATCTTGGCTGTAGGGTCGAGCGGGCCGATCCCGGTTGGGAGGACCCGTATGAGGCATTGCTGCCGCTGATCGTCTGCGAGAGCGACCTGGCGGGCATGCGCCGCCTCGCCGATGAGCTGGGCGAGCGTATGTCGCCGCATCTGGTGGATGTCCTGCGGTTGGACTGGACCGCCGAGCAGCTCACCAGCGCGGTGGTGCGGCGCAAGGCGGTCTACAACGCGGCCTGGCGGTTCTTCCGCTCCTATGACCTGCTGCTCACCCCGACGCTGGCGGTGCCGCCGTTCGAGCACGGATTGCAGGGGCCGCCGGTCATCGAGGGGCGCGAGGTGGACGCGTTCTACTGGCTGTCGTTCACCTTCCCGTTCAACTTCACCGGTCAGCCGGCGGCGACGGTCCCGGCCGGCTTCACCCAGGATGGTCTGCCTATCGGGCTGCAGATCGTTGGCCGGCGGCTGGACGACGCGCTGGTGCTGCGGGCCTCGGCGGCGTTCGAGACGGCGGCGCCATGGCGGGACCGCTGGCCTGCGATCCTCACCGGATGAGGGTCGTGGCAACCACCCCTTGACTGCCCACAGCGGCCCGGGAAGGCCCCTCGACAAAGAATCGAGGGGCCTTCGCAGCGGTCCGAAAGAGATTCAGAACGGCGGTGGCTCGTTGAAATCGCCGCGTTCGGCCTGCCGCTCCTGCCCTTGAGTGCGGTCGCTGGTGGCCCGTTCGCTGGCCCGTTCGACCTTGGCGGTGGCGAACTTCAAGCTGGCCCCGACCTCGTCGGCCTCGATCTCGGCCACCGACCGCCGCTCCCCCTCGGGGGTCTCCCAGCTGCGCTGACGGAGCCGGCCGGTGACCATGACCCGGTCCCCCTTGGAGAGGGAGTCGGCCAGGTGCTCAGCTTGGCCGCGCCACACGTTGACCTTGAAGAAGCTGGTCTCGCCGTCGCGCCACTCGCCATCGTGCTGGATGCGCTGGGTGACCGCGACCCGCAGGTTGGTGACCGGGGTGCCGGTGTTGGTAAAGCGCAGCTCGGGGGTCTCGACCAGGTTGCCGGCGATGGTGGTCTGGTTGTCGGCTGCCATCAGCTTGCTCCTTAACTCGATGTGGTGTGTGGCGGGTTCAGCGTTCGGGGCCCAGTCGTTCCGGGCCCTGCCGTTGGCGGATCGTCTGGACGCGGGCCCGGTGGGTGGCGTCGGCGGCCCGGTAGTCCTGGCCGGCCAGCCACAGGACCGGGTTGGGGTCGTTCTCGCGGCTGGCCGCGACGGCGACCCGGGAGCCCAGGGCCAGGGCGGCCTCTCGGTCCTGCATGGCTTGTCGTCCGTAGCGGTTGTGGGGGTCGGCGGGGACGCCGAAGTCGGGGTTGAGTCGGTCGAAGGCCTGCTCGGGGCCTCGGGTGGTGGCCTGCGCCTCGGTGATGCGCTGCGCGCGCGCTTGGTGGCCGCGGGCGGCTTCCAGCTCCCGGGTGGGGTTGGGCTGGGCTAGGGTTGGACTACTGCCCATGGGACTCCTTCCTGCGGGCGGTGGGTGGGCGCGAGCTCAGCTTGGCGGCGGCACGCGCCCACCCGCGAACAACTACTCCTCAGCCGGCTCGGTGGCCGGCGGCGGCCATCGCCATCACCTCCTCTCCCAGGTCCATTCGCCAGCTGCCCGCAGAGGTGCGGCCGGCGAGGCAGAGGCGCGTTCGGGGCTGGCGGGTTGGGCTGGGCGGCCTGGGTGGGCCAGGCCGACCTGGCGTCCGGAGGCCAGGGTGCGGCGGGTCTGTCGCGGCTCCTCCTGGAGGAGCCCACATCGGTCAGCCGCGGCCAGGAGCCCCTGGTCGACCTCGCGGGGGTCGAGGGCGCCGGCGGCGACCAGGTTGTAGAGGTTGCGGGTCGACTCCCACAGCTGCCGGTTACGTTGGCCGACCGGGGCGGCGGCGACCCGGGCGAGCTCTTCGGCGAGCGCTGCCCGTGCGTAGCGACCACCCAGATCGTGGCCGACGGCCAGAGGCTCAACCGGGTCAGCTGGCGGCTGCGGCGTTCGGTGTTCCAGCCGCTCCAACACCACTGACGGGACCTCACCGGGCGGCACCTCGGGGCCCCGGCCAGGGATCCACTGGTAGGGGTGGCCGGAGGCATGGCGGCTGGGTGGGGCGACCACATAGCCGCCCCGACCGCGCCAGTCCACATGGACCAAGCCGACGGGTCGAGCGTTGCCCAGGCCGGTGGGGGACAGATAGAAATGCCAGCCGCCACCGCCAGTTCGAACCAGCGGCCCCGAGCTCACCAGGCCATGCTTGGCCGCTAACGCCCGGATGGCGTGCTCGCCGGCGGGGCCGTCGACGTCGAGAACGTCGAACAGCTGGCCGGTGGCCAGGCCGATGTTGGCCTGGGGGTGGCGGGTCCACCAGGCCAGGATCCGGGCCCGGTTACAGGTGGCGTCCTTGACCCCGTGGGGGACCAGGCTCCCCAGGGGATGCTTTCCGGGCTGACCGCAGCCCGGATCCCGACACGAGCATCCCGTCCTCACCAGCGGGCTCGACGCGTGTCGGTCGTCGGTAAGGGCCTGGAGCTGGCTGTGGTGGGGCAGGGGGTAGTGCAGGGGCAGGACTGGGATGCCCCGGGAGGCATAGCCGAGGGCGGCGTCGCGCAACTGCCAGCTGGGCCGACTCACTTCGTGTGCTCCCTGAGCTGTGGGCGCTGGCGTTGCAGGAAGCTGGCGGCGCTGCTGCGGCCACAACCGGCGGCTTCGGCCAGGGTGCGGGCCGTCCAGGGCTGGCCGTCCGGCCGCGGTTGGGCATAGGCGGCCTGCAGCCGCGCCCCGACAGTCGTGCTGTCGGCTGGTCTTGGCGCCGTGGGCAGCGCACGCCGCGGGGTGTCGACCGCCGCCGTCTTGGTATCCGAGTTGGCGGTGTAGTCGGGGCGTCGGACGGTGGTGGCCTCTAGGAACTCGCCGGGCGGCTCGAGCCTACCCGCGCGGTCCAGGTTGGTGGCCTGGGCGGTCAGGCGGGTGACCTCGCCGGCGTCGCCCTTCAACCCTTCCAGCATGGCCAGGACCGCCAGGGGGATGGCGGCGGCGATGGCTTGGGCAACCAGATTGGGGTGGGCGTGGGCGACGTTGCCGCCGATCGACGCCAAGGTGCCGCAGGTGACCAGCAGCCAGCCGTAGCCGGCTCCGCGGGCGCCGCGGCGGGAGCGGCTGACGATCCGAAACATCCCGTAGATGGCCGGCCCATCCGCCACTACTGGGACCGCGGCCGCCTGCCACCAGCTGTAGCCGGCCTCGACCCCCAGGGCGTACAGCGAGGTCGCCGACACCGCATAGGAGCACAGGGCGATGACCACGGCCACGGCCACCCCCAGCTGCAGCGTGATCCGATCCAGCCGAGACACGCCGGCAGCGGCTGGATACGGCGGGCCGGACGAAGGCATAGCTGGCCGCTGGCCTGGGCTGGCTGGCCTGGTGCCGTTGCCCTCGGGGTGGGGGAGGGGCTGCATCAGGCGGCGGCCTCATCTTCGTCGGTCGGCCGCAGCACTTCGACGGTGGCCAAGTCATCGACGGCCATGGCCGGGTGGGGGATGGCGGCGTCCACGGCCATCGCCAAGGTCACCAGGCGTCGGGAGCGGAACCAGGGCCGCAGCCGGATCCGCACCGGCGGCAAATGCCCATACACCAACAGCGCCCGCCGGGGCTTGAGCTGCCGCAGCGCCTCCGGAGGCAACAGGCGCCGATAGGCGGTCGACTCGGTCAGCGACGCCCGGCCGTCCCCGCCGGTGGTCTCCGAGGTCTGGGTCACGGCCTCGTCCCCGACCAGCTTGGAGGCGAGCTCGAGGGAGGCCGGGTCGGCCTGGCCGGACAGCAGCAGCTTGGCCCGATGCCCATTGAGGACGGTGGCGGCGCGGTGGCCGTAGCGGTGCTGCAGCTGGGCCTCGTCGTGCCAGATGGTCAGCAGCTGGATCCCCTGCCCTCGCCCCGTCGTGGCCAGCTGGGGGAGCTTCTTGACGGCGGCGCAGTTGCCGGCCTCGTCCAGGCACAGAAACAGCCGGGGGTCCAGCATCCCGTCGGGCTGGGCGGCGGCCAGCTCCTCGGCCTTGTAGATGACGATCGACACCAGCAACTCGAACAGCGGGCGCAGCCGCTCCTGCTCCGAAGCCGGCGCGTACAGGTAGAGGGTGTTGTTGGCGCCGGTCAGCAGCTCGTCCAGGTCCAGGTCGCAGCCCTCGGCCGAGGCGGCGATCTGCGGGTCGCCGTAGACGTCCAGCAGCGTCTCCGCCGTTCCGTAGACGCTGCCGAGGGTGTTCTCGGGGCGGCTGGTGCAGGCCGCCCAGGCGTCCAGGGCCTGGGGGTTGCCGAGCTCCATCAGCGCGGTGGCCACGTCGTCGACGTCCTGGACGTCGACCCAGCGGGCGACGTCGGCCATCGACCGGCCGGTGCCGGCGGCCGCGAACAGCAGGACCGACAGGAGCTTGGCCCCGAGGAGTTGCCAGTAGTTGGCGTCCTCGGCCCGATGCCCCTGGACCTCGGCCGCGTCGGCCAGCATGCGGCCGATCCGGCGGGCGTCGCTGTAGCTGTGGCAGTGGGCCAGGGGGGTCCACCGCGCCCCCGGCACGCCGCTCAGGCCGAGGGGGTCGTAGACCCAGACGGCCCCCAGGCTGGCCCGATGGGCGCAGGTGGCCCGCAGCACGTCGGGTTTGATGGAGGTGGTGACCAGGTTCCCTTGCCATTCCAGGATCGCCGGGATGACGAGGCCGTGGGTCTTGAACGACCCGGGTGGGCCGAAGGCGAGGACCGAGTGGCACTGCTCGACGGCCAGGTACAGCCGGCCCAACAGGCGGTCTCTGAGGCGGTCGCGACGGCCAACGATGATCCGCCCCCGCCGCGGCCCGAGCACCAGCAACCGGCGCAGCTGCCACCAGCTTGCCCACTTGGCGCCTCGTTCCTTGCGGCGTCGGCGGGCCCTGGGGGAGACCAGCCGCAGGAGCAGCCCGTAGGCGAAGGCGGGCACCCAGAAGGTGAGGACGGCGGCGGCGTACATGCCGACCGGCCCGGGCAGCAGCGGCTGGGAGGAGGGTGGCCAGGCTTGGGCGGGATCGTCCCAGGTGCCGGGCAGCCGGAGCAGGACGCCGAGCATGTCCACAAGCCGTACCGGCAGATGCTCGTGTGCGCCGAAGAGGATGGCGGCGACCTGGCCGATCAGCCACACCAGCCCGCAGGCGGCGAACAGCAGCGCCGCCGCCACCAGCCAGAAGGTGTCGGGGACGTACTGGTGGTCCCGGTAGGGGTCGCGGTCACGCCACATCTGCGTTGCCTCCTCGCCGGCGTCGGCGGGCACGGGTGGGTTGGGCCTCGCGCAGGCACTGACGGCAGCGGCGTTGGCCGTCGGGGGCGTAGTAGGTGTTCTCGGCCGTGAAGCGATGGCCGCGCTTGCAGTGGGTCTTGCTCGCCTGGGGATGACTGACCGGCGCTCGGGGGCTGTGAGGGCGCCCGGCCCGTTCCAGGGCGATGAGGCGGCGGATGATCTGTTGGGGTTGGCCGCCCCAGATGCCGTACTGCTGGCCGGTCCGGACCGCGAAGGTGAGGCAGGCATCGCGCACCGGGCAGGTCGCACAGATCGCGACAGCCTCAGCCTGGAGATCCCTGGCGTCGGCGAAGAACGGGTCGTAGTCGCCCGACACGACCTCAAGGCAGGCGGCTTGATCACGCCAGCAGCGAACCTCGGTCATGCCGCACGCTCGTGATTTATCGCCACTCATGACGGTCAGGCCGACTCCGAACCCGACGTCGGGTCCTGCCCAAGAAGACGGAGCAGCGCCGCCCGTGGCACCAGGATTCGGCGGCCGATGCGGCACACCGGCAGCTCGCCGCGGTGCGCGGCCTCGTAGGCGAGCCAGGTGGAGATGCCAAGCCGACCGGCAGCCTCGGCCAGGGTGTAGGTCAGCTTGTCGTCGTCGAGGTTGACCGGTTCTTGCCCGGGCGCGGTGGCGCTGGTGTTCCGCTCGTCCAGCATCGAGGCGCTCCTTCCGTATGCTGCCTGGCCTCGGTGGTGGTCACCCACCTACCGAGGGGGCTTGCGTGATGCCTCATACGGTGGAGCCCGGCTATAGCCGGCGGAACTTGACGACCGTTGACGGCAGTTGACGCGCTCGCGTCAACCCCTACGGCGCCGTGAGCTTGGTGAATACATCGCGCAGGGCCTGCCAGGGAAACAGGTCGCGGCTGGCTGGTCCCAGGTTAGGAGTTGGGAGCGGGTGAGTATCTGGATCGAACAGGAGGCGCACGCCTAAGGCCTCTAGGTCCGCCATGCTGCGTCGGAACGCTGGATGCCGAGCAAGGGCGATGTTCGGGAACGGCACAGCTATCACCGGCAGACCTAGGCCCAACGCCTCGTTGAGGATGCCAAGAGCCAGCGTGTCGCTGATACCGGCTGCCCACTTGTTGATGGTGTTGAAGGTGGCCGGCGCGACCACGATCGCGTCTGGAGGTGGGAGTACATCGGGCTCATCCGGCTGCTTGTAGTCATAGCGAACGACGTGGCCCGTTAGGTTGGCCAGGTGGTCCAGGTCCATGAACTTGAGCGCCGAAGGAGTGGCGATGACGCACACTTCCCAGCCGTTCGCTTGGGCCTCTTCAACAAAGGCTGGGAGGTCGCCCGCCGGGCGACCTCCGCAAGCAACGACGTACAGAACTCGATGAGGTCGATCCGGGTCAGGCACCTGGACTCCTTGGAGTTACGCGACAACGCCGATCCGAGCCGACAAGTCGCGTAGCCCTGGCGTCGCGGCGCGCCGCTCACGCTTAAGCAGGACCATGACCAGCTCGGATGCAATTGGGTTGTAGCGTACTTCCTCAGGAGCGAGTTGCTCTGCCTCCAGGAGCGTCGCGACCGCAGCCCGGTCGTCAGCTCGGTGGGCGTGGCCACGGGCAACGTCGATCAGCAGATGCGTACGCCGCTCAAGGAGATACGGCGGTAGGCGAGTCGGCTCAACGAACCGTGCTCGTCGCAGGACCTCTCGGCCGTCGCCGAGCTCGGCCGCCACCTGAACGCCCTGGATCGCCAGGCTCGTCGGCCCGAAGATTGTGTGAAGGTCCGCGTGGTCAGTCCCAAGGCGGCGGGCTGCGGTCTTGGCCTCGCCCACCAGCTCCCAGGCCTCACCGCTGTCGCCCTGGCGAGCCGCGGCGACAGCGGCGGTCAGTATCAGGCCGCCCCATGTTGCGAGGTGTGCTGGTGAGGCATCCAGACGGTGTTCCAGCCCTCCAGCGGCAGACAGTGCAACCTCCTTGGCTTCTACGATTCGGCCAGCTGGCAGGAAGGCGTTGGCGAGCCGATATGCGGAGGCGGCCAAGAGAAGGGGCTCGTTTACCATCCGTGCCGTCTGAACTGCCCGATCGGCGGCGATCATGGCTAGGCCGTCATCGCCGAGCTTCCGCAACAGCGACGAGGCAGTGTTGTAGCTGTGGGCAAGGAATGCGAAGGCCAGGGCTTGCTGGTCGCCGGTCAGTTCCTGGCTGGCAAGATGCGCGTCCACGAGTAGCCCAGGAAGCGCCTGGCCTAGCTCCACATAGTGGGAGCCCTGGCGAAGCCTCCAAGCCGTGTGCACGCGGTGATCGAGTGCCTTCACGTCAAGCGGGTTGTGCTCTGATCCAGCCCCATGTGATCCAAGTCCCAACATGACGCGCCGGATGGCCGCCACGATCTCGCGCTCGACCTGGCCCACGGGTGCCGCGTGCACAGTGACAGAGGCAGCGCCGGCCGACGTCATCGTCCCGGACATGGAGACAACCGGATCTGCCGCGAGCGCGGCAGCCAGTGCCGCCGATCTGGCGAGGAGCTGACGCCGGTTCATGTCCTCATGAGACCCGACAGCTACGATCGGGGCAATCCCTGCGTTGGTCCTCGCCGCGAGGAGGGCGACGGCCGCCTCATCGCTGAACAGCTCGAAGCGATGCCTTCCGGTCGCCCGGCTCAGTAGGTCTCGGTAGAAGTCATCGGGCTGCTGATGGTTGTTGACCCATCGACTGATCAGTCGAATGAGGCTCTCGGTCTTGGGGAGGACGACGCGATCGATGGCGGCCTGCCGACGCAGCTCAGCGATCAGCCTGGTATAAGACCAGCCCAGTTCCTTGAGGACGATGGCTAGGCAGTTGATGCTGGTTCCCGCCATACCTGCTCCTCCCGCGTGCTCCTCAGCGGGAATCTGTAGCAGCCGCCCCTAACAGCCTGTCCATGAACTCGGCTGCCTGGCGATCCTGGGCTTGCTGGAAGTGGGCGTAGGTGCCGAGGGTCATGTGGCCGTCGGCGTGGCCGGCTCGGCCTGAGACAGTGCGCCAGTCGACGCCGCCGGCGACGAGCTGGGTGACCATGAAGTGCCGCAGATCGTGTAGGCGGGCACGTACGCCGAGACGGGCCGCGAGTTGCTGGAAGCGATGGGTGACCCCGTCGGGGCTGGCCGGCTTGCTGCCGTCTGCCCTCTGGGAGAAGACATAGGCGTCAGGGGGCAGGCTCGTTCCGACGGCCAGTGCAGCTTGGACCTGCCGCAGGCGATAGGACCTGATGAGCTCCACAGTGTCGGGACCGATGGCCACTCGGCGCTTGGCGTGGGTCTTGGTGTCCTTGTCGATCAGAGGCCGGCCGGCGACTCGGACCACGCCGCTGGCGATGACGACCTCGCCGTTGTCCAGGTCGACATCTCGCCACTTGAGGCCGCAGAGCTCTCCGCGGCGCGCACCGAGGACCACGGCCAGGCGCAGGAATAGGCCGAGCTCAGGATCCTCGTCCCGTGCCACCTCAAGGAGTCGGGCGACACCTTGAGCGTCGGGCGGCGAGACTCCGGCCGAGCCGGTGGATGGCGCCGTGGCCTGCTTGACCGGGTTGTGGGCGATCCAGCCCCACACCAGCGCCTGCTTGAAGGCTCCGGACAGGACGCTGTGGACCTCGCGGACCGCCGATGCCGACAGCGGCCAGCCGTTGACACAGTCCAGCTTGTGCACCACGTCGTCGGCGCCCGGACGGGGCCGGTACCGCTCACCAACCCGCAACGGCGGGACGCCCCGCCGGACTCGTTGCCAGCAATGCCGGCACTTGCCACCACGCGCCCGCACGTGCTCGTACAGGGCGTCGATGGTGGAGGCATCGACCTGCTGGACCTTAGCCCGGCCGAGGTTCGGCAGGATGTACCGGTCAATGGCGCCGCGATAGTTCGCGATGGTGACCGGTGAGATCGGCCGGACCTGTTGGCGCCAGCTGAGCCAGCGCTCGATCAGCTCGGCGACGGTCCTGGACGAACTCCCGCGGTGTTGGCCACGGTCCACCTGCTCCAGGAGCTCCGCCTCGATCTTCTTGGCTTCCCGGTAGGACCGCTTGGTCTGTCCAGGGACCTGGCGGCTGACCCATCGTTTGCGGCCGGTGAGCGGGTCGCGGCCGGCGTAGACCTGCACCTGCAGGCCGTTGCGACGCTTGCGGATCACGGCGGCATCCTTGCCTGGTCAGTCCGATGTCATCGCAGAAGAATGACCAGGGAATGACCGCAGAGCAAGCAAAGCAAGGACTAGATGGCCTCTGAGCTGCAGTTTCTGGTGCCCCTGGCAGGACTCGAACCTGCAACCTGCTGTTTAGGAGACAGCTGCTCTGTCCCTTGAGCTACAGGGGCGTGGTGGAGGGCAGGATACCGGACCCAGGGTCCGGTCAGTTGGCCGGGTTGAGGACGAACAGGCCGCGGGACTGCCAGGTGCGGCCGTCGACGGCCGGGCCGCTCACCACGGTGGCCGTGCCGGTGGGGAGGCCGTTCGGGAAGTCGACGGCGGACAAGGTGCCGGTGGTGGTGGCGTAGAGCAGGCGGCCGGAGGCCATGGTCATGCCGGTGACCGTGGACCAGTTGCGGCCGTCGCCCGCGCCGCTGGCGACGAAGTTGTCGGCGCCGACGGTGCCGCTCTGGGGGTGAACCAGCGGAAGTAGAGGCGGGGGTCGGCGCTCAGGGTGTAGTAGAGGCGGCCGTTCCAGAAGAACATGCCGGTGACGCCGCTGACGGGGAACTGGGTGCTGGCAGGCCGTTGAGGGCGAGCGGGGTGGCGGGGCCGGCGGCGGTGCCGTCGAAGCTGCGGGCGGTCATTGTGCCGTCCAGGCGCAGGCGCAACAGGTCGCCCGGCAGAGTGCCGACCCGGGACTCGGGCACCTCGGTGCCGCCGGCCAGGGGCAGGTCGAGCATCACGATCTGGTCGCACCGCAGGCCGGCCACCGAGGTCCAGTTGCCGATGGCGACGAGCCTGGAGCCGTCGGGAGTGATGTCGAACTTGTCGACGTTGACGGTGCCGGTCCGGGGGCCGGTGAAGGCCAGGTTGAGGTCGGCCGACAGCGCCCCGGTGACCGGGTCCAGGGCGGCCAGGGCGGTGCGGGCCGCGGCGTTGACGGTCTTGAAGGTGCCACCGATGTAGAGCCGCCCGCCGCTGACGGCCATGTCCTTGACCCGCGCGTTGGTCTTGCCCTTGAAGGCCGTGATCCTGGCGCCGTCGCTCAGGCGCAGCCCGACCTCACCGTCGAGCACGTGCGGGGTCCAGTCCGCCGGGTTGGCGGACACCACCGCGGCCTGCGGCACGTTGACAGCCGCGCCGGCTCATGCGGAGATCACCCATCGTGCGTACCTGCCCTCCCGCGGCTGCACCCCTGGCCGGCTTCCAGATGTGGAACCCGGAGGGGGATGAGATGCTCCGCCGATGCCGGAGCTGCCAGAGGCCGAGCGGGCCCGTGAGGCCCTTGAGCGCCACGCCCTCGGGCGGGTGGTGGCCGACGCCGACGACTCCGACTCCTACGTCTGCCGGCCCTGGCCGCCCGGCGGGATCCGCGAGGCGCTGGTCGGCCACAAGGTGACCGGGGTCGACCGGGTGGGCAAGCAGCTGCTGGTCGAGACCGACGGGCCGGTGCTCGGCCTGCACCTCGGCATGAGCGGCAGCCTGCGCTTCGACCAGGACCCGACCCTGCGCTTCAAGCGGTTCGCGCTCGCCTTCACCGACGGCGGCACCATGGTCCTGCGGGACCCGCGGCGGCTCGGCCGGGTCACCCTCGACCCGACCAGGGGACGGCTGGGGCCGGACGCCATGCAGGTGTCGCTGGAGCGGTTCCGGGACCTGGTCGGGCGCAGCCGGGCCCCGGTCAAGGCCCGCCTCCTCAACCAGCAGGCGCTGGCCGGGATCGGCAATCTGCTGGCCGACGAGGCCCTGTGGCGGGCCGGGATCGACCCCCGCCGCCGCGGCGTCGACCTGGGTCCCGACGAGCTGGCCCGGCTGCGTCGGGCCGTCCGGGCCGCCATCCGCGCCGCCCTCAGGGCCGGCGGCACCGGCCGCAGCGCCTTCGCCAGGGCCCGCGCCCGCGGCGTCTGCCCCCGCGACGGGTCGGAGCTGGCCATCGCCAAGGTCGGGGGCCGCACGACCCGCTGGTGCCCCCTGGACCAGCACTGAGCCGCCCCCGGCCGGCCGGGCCGGGGTAGCATCGAGTGTTCCCCGGCTCCGGAGCGACCGATGCCAAGCGATCTCGAGCTCCTCGGCCGCCTGTTGCTCGCCGCCGCGCTCGGCGGGGCCATCGGCGCCGAGCGGGAGCTGAACGACCAGGCCGCCGGCCTGCGCACCCACATGCTCCTGACCATCGGGGCCTGCCTGTTCACCCTGGTCTCGGCCTACGGGTTCGGCGGCCCGACCGACCCCAGCCGCCTGGCCGCCCAGATCGTCACCGGGATCGGGTTCCTGGGCGGCGGCGCCATCGTCCGCCACGGCCTGACCGTCAAGGGGCTGACCACCGCGGCCAGCATCTGGGCCACGGCCTCGGTCGGGGTGGCCATCGGGGCCGGCAGCTACCTGCTCGGGGTCGGCGGGGCCGTGCTGGTCGTGGGCACCCTGTTCGGGCTGCGCCGGGTGAGCCGGCTGCTGCAGCGCTGGGGGGTGTCGCGCGAGGAGTTCGTGCTCGCGACCCGGCCCGGGTTCGACGTCGAGCAGATCGTGGAGGTCGTGCGGCGCGAGAACGTGGACCTACGCGGCCTGGAACGCCAGGACGCCGACCAGGAGGGCCGGGTCGTGCTGGTGGTCAGGCTGCCGCCCCGCTACCGGCCCGAGCAGCTGCTGGACGCCCTCGGCCGCCTGGAGGGCGTGCGCCAGGTCGAGTGGCAGCACTAGCGCAGGCCCAGGCGCTCCGGCAGCTCGGCCGGGTCGCAGGTGAGGCCGACCAGGAACGGGCCGAAGCGGCCGTAGGAGGCGGTCACCTCGTCAAAGCGCATGTCGTAGACGACGTCCTTGATGGCGCTGAGGTCGTCGGCCAGCAGGGTCACGCCCCACTCGAAGTCGTCCAGGCCGGTCGAGCCGGTGACCAGCTGCAGGACCCGGCCGGTGTAGCGGCGCCCGACCTTGCCGTGGCCGTGCATCAGCTCGCGGCGCTGGCCGAACGGCAGCCTGTACCAGTTGGCGCCCGGGTCGCGGGCCTTGCTCATCGGGTAGAAGGCGAGCACCGCCTTGCGGGGCAGGCGCGGGTGCAGCCGGTCCTCGCGCTGGCCGGCCAGCCGCTCGACCGCCTTGGCCACCCGGTCCTCCAGGTCCTCGACGCCCTGGGCCTCCAGGCGGGCCCTGGCGTCGTCGGCGGTCTCCATGTACTCCGAGACCTCGGTGAGCGACAGGTACGAGAAGGCCGGCTCCAGGGGGCTGACCGCGCGCAGGGCCCGGGCCAGCGCCTCGTGGCGGACCAGGTCGGGGCCGATGGCCATCACGCCCAGGTCGGCCTTGAGGCCGAGGACCGAGGCGCACAGCACCTGGTGGTCGGTCTCGGAGGCGAAGGTGTCGAGGGCGGCCACCAGCTCCTTGCCGGCCTGGGCGGGGTCGGGGGAGCGGCTGGGATGGACGCGGAAGAACAGGTGGGTGACCCCCCAGCCGGTCGACGGGACGACGGGTTCCATGCGGCGGCGGCCTCCTTGTCGATCGCGGGGTGGTGCGCCGGCCCCCCCATCGTGCCTGCTCGCGCGGTGGTTTGCCGAGTTCGGCGCAGATGCGTCAGCACTTTCGACGAGATAGACGAGATTGAGAATATTGACATGACTGACCGGGTGCTAGCATCCGGCCGAGCAAGGGCGCAGGCTGCCGTCGCAGAGCGGTTCGGAGCTGTCCCTGCCCGCCGGGTCAGGTACCGGGCCCGGCACGTTGGTTGCTGTCGAAGGTGAAGGGAGGACAGGAGTTCGTGACCAGCGGTGTCGTCAAGTGGTTCAACCCTGACAAGGGCTATGGCTTCATCGCCCGTCCCGACGGCGAGGACGTCTTCGTGCACTTCTCCGCGATCCAGATGGAGGGGTACCGGTCGCTCGACGAGGGACAGCTGGTGGAGTTCGACGTCACCCAGGGGCCGAAGGGCCTGCAGGCCGCCAACGTGCGGCCGATGCCCCCGCAGTGACCTGATGTCGTAGTCAACCGGCCCGCCCGGCCACCGGCCCGGCGGGCCGGATCATGCCGGCGCCTTGCCGGGCCGGCGCCTTGGGCCCGGCTCAGCTCCTGGACCCGCCCGGGTGGTCGCGGAGGTAGCGCTCGACCTCGGCGACCAGCTCCTCGGGCGGGACGTCGGCGAGGCCGGGCGACCCCTCCTCGTCGTCCTCCTCGTCGCTGTCGGCCTCCAGCCGCTCGATGTAGCCGGCCAGCTCGGGGTTCTCCTCGACCAGGTCGGCCACGGCGGCGTCGAACGCCTCGGTCTGCTCGGCCAGGGCGCTGGTGTCGACGGCCATTGGCAGCAGCCGCCGCAGCTCCTCGATCAGGGCCATGGCGCCCCAGGGGTTGGGGGCCAGGTTGAGGTAGTGGGGCAGGGCGGCCCACAGCCCGACCGTGGGGATGCCCTCGCTGGCGGCCAGGTCGCCGAGGACCCCGAGGATCCCGGTCGGGCCCTCGTACCGGGAGACGCTCAGCCCCAGGCGCTCGGCCAGGTCGCGGTCGCCGGCCGAGCTGACCACCCGGACCGGCCGGGTGTGGGGGACGTCGGCCAGCAGGGCGCCCACCGTGACCAGCATCTCCACCCCGAGGCTGGAGGCGAGCTGGACGACCTCGGAGGCGAAGGTCCGCCAGCGCAGGTTGGGCTCCTGGCCCCTGACCACGATCAGGTCGTGGTCGGCGGTGGGCAGGCGGGCGGAGCGCAGCTCGATCGCCGGCCATTCCACCCGGCGGTGCCCGTCGACCAGCCGCACCGTCGGCCGGGTCGCCTGGAAGTCGTAGAACTCCTCGGGGTCGATGACGGCGAAGGTCTCGGCCGCCAGGGCGTCGGTGATCGCGTCCAGGGCGGTGGTGGCGGCCTCGCCGGCGTCGTTCCAGCCGTCGAAGGCGGCCAGCAGCACCGGCCCCCGGAGCCGGGGCCGACGGATCAGCGTCGTGTGGTCCATGACTTCAAGATGCCACGGAAGGCAAGGGGGGCGCAGACCGGGCCTACGTAGCGTGGCCTACGACACCCAGGGCAGCCGGGTCCGTCGATGGGAGGATCTTGCTCGCATCAGAGCCGTCGTCCCCTTCCGGCACAACACAGTTCGCGAAACAGGCGTACTATGCCCTCTGCGGCCCCTCGCGCTGTCTTGGCCCCCCCGGATGGCGCGGGGGCCCTTTTACTCCCCACTCCTACAGGATGCGCTGTAGCTCCCCGGCACCCACCGGCCTGCCCCGGCGGATGAGCTCGCGCACGGGGCCCTCGGCGTCGTGGTGGTTGACGAGCAGGGCCGCCCTGGCCGTGCCCCGGTGCAGGTACCAGGCGACGAACCTGGGATCGGCGACCTCGTGGGTGCCCCGGATGACCAGCTCGTCCCAGTCCCGGGCATGGCCGTGGAACGAGAGGGACAGGTCGAACTGGTCGGAGGAGAAATACGGCACGCGGTCGTAGTCCTCGCCGGCCCCGGCCAGGTTGCGGCCGGCCAGCAGCCCCTGGTTGAGGGCCTCGGCCCAGTGCTCGATGCGGACCCGGCCGAACAGCGGGTGCGCGGCGTTGGCCACGTCCCCGGCCGCCCAGACGCCCTCGGCGGCCCGCAGCCGCCGGTCGACGAGGATGCCGTCGCCGACCGGGAGGCCGGCCCGCTCGGCCAGGTCGGTGTCGGGCCGGGCCCCGACCCCGATCACCACCAGGTCGGCGTGCAGCCGGGTGCCGTCTCCCAGCAGCACCGCCTGGACGCTGTCGCCGCCCTCCAGCCGCTCGGCCCCGGTCCGAGTCCGGACGTGCACGCCCCGGTCGCGCAGGAAGGCCTCGAAGAAGCGGCCCAGCTCCGAGCCGACCGCCCTGGTCCAGAGGGTGTCGGCCCGCTCGAGGAGGGTCACCCGGGTGTCCATCCGGGTGGCGCTGGCGGCCACCTCGGCGCCGATGAAGCCGCCGCCGATGACCACCATGTGCTCGGCCCTGGAGATCGCCGCCCGCAGCCGCTCGGCGTCGTCGACGGTGCGCAGGTAGTAGACGCCCTCCAGGTCCTGGCCGGGCAGCTCCAGGCGGACCGGCTGGGCGCCGGTGGCCAGGACCAGGCCGCGGCCGTAGCGGAGCTGGTCGCCGAGCTCGGTGGTGACCGTGCGGGTGGCCACATCCAGGGTGCTGGCCCTGGTCGCCAGCAGCAGCTCGACCTGGTGGTCGCGGTACCAGGCCTCGTCGTGGGTGCGGGTGGCCTCCCGGGCGGCCTCGCCGCGCAGGAACGCCTTGGACAGCAGCGGCCGCTCGTAGGGGAGCTCCGGCTCGGCGGCGAGCAGGACGGCCGGGCCGTCGCCGCCGGCGGCCCGGAGACCCTCGGCCGCCTTGGCGGCGGCGACCCCGCCGCCGACGATCACGAACTCCACCTCGCGGACGGCCATGGGAGCCACCTCCGGCGGTCGGGTCGTCGGGACCGAAGCCTAGCCTTCCGTGGGCGTGATCGTCTCCAGCTCGCGGATCCTTCCCAGGTAGGCGTCGCCGGGGGCGTACGCGCCGGTCCGCTCGACCCCCCTGGCCACGGCCGCCGGGAGCAGGTCGTCGAGGGGCAGGCCGCGGGCGGCGGCCTCCCGGGCCTGGGTGGCGGACCGCTCGGGCACCCAGGCCGCGGTGGGCAGCGGCGCCGCCCGCAGGGGCAGGTCGCGGGCGGGGTGGCCGGCCCGCTCGGCGACCAGCAGGCTGGCCGCCCGGTCCAGGCGCTGCAGCGCCGCGGCCGGGTCGTCGTACCAGCCGGGCTCGACCAGCTGGGCCGCCTTGTCGGTCCCGAGCAGCAGGGCGACCTCGCCCCCGGTGGCGTGGCCGAGGGCCTCGGCCATGTCGACCAGCAGGGGGTGGCTGGCCGCGGCCACCACCGCCCACGGGTGGCGCCGGGCCCAGGCCGCGGCCCAGTCGAGCCGGTCCACCGGGTGGGCCCGCTCCAGGCCCTCCTTGGCCAGGCTCACCGGGGCCATGGCCAGCACCACCAGCTGGCAGCCGGCCCGGTGGCCGGCGACCGCCAGGGCGGCGTGGGCCCGGGTGAACGGGTTGAAGGTCCCGGCCAGCAGCCCGGCGGTGGCGACCGCCGGCAGGGGCCCGGCCACCGGCTCCAGCCGCGGCGGCCCGCTGGCGTCCCGCGCCCGGGCCAGGGCGGCGGCCAGCGGCGCCAACCGCCGCCGCTCCCGTGCCGTGAGGGTCGCCTGTCCCATCGCCGGGTCGAGCATGCCACGGCAGCCCTCGAGGGGCTGTGGAAACCCGCCAACGCTCATCCAGGGCCAGGACGAGCACGTCGAGGACGACGACGACGTAGAGGATCGACAGGACCCGCTCGATCGGCGGCAGCGAGGCGTCGACCGAGTACGGCGAGGCCAGGAACACCCAGGCCAGCATGCCGACGCCGGTCGAGATGACGGTGGCGTCGATCAGGCTGGCCCGGTCCCGGCCGGGGCTGCGGGCCCGGATGAGGATGGCGTAGCCGACGATGCCGATCAGGTAGGCGACCGTGGTGAGGGCGGCCGCGGCCATGCTGCCCCCGGCCCGGGTGACGGCGGCCGAGGACCCGAGCGACCCGTCCACGAACCCGGCCGCGAACAGCAGGAAAGGGCAGCCGCCGGGCCGGGCCCCACGGCCGGATCGAGGCCTGCGTGGCCGCGACCCCACGGTGGGCGCGCTCCAGCCCCACCCACCGGCTGGTGGGGCCCCGACCGGGAGGGTAGCCGACCTCGGTGGGAGGGGCTCGCGGTTGTCCACAGCCCGGGCCAAGCCCCGGGCCAAGCCCTCGGCTGGGACGGCGCTGCTAGCGCTCGAGCTCGTTGGGGACCACGGTCAGCTCCAGGAGCTCGCCGCCGCGGAAGGCGCGGACGGTGAGGGGGCGGCCGATGCGCTCGCCCACCATCAGGCGCTGGAGGTCGCCGGCGTCGGCGACGGGGACGCCGTCGACGTCGATGATCAGGTCCTCGTTGCGGATCCCGGCCCGCGCCGCCGGGCTGCCCGCGACCACCTGGACGACCTCGACCCCGGCGTCGCGGCCGAGGGCGGTGGCGACCCGGGGCGGCAGCGGCCGGCTGCCGCCGGCGATGCCGATGAACGCCCGCCGGAACCGGCCCTCGCGCATCAGGGCGGCGATGATCCGCCGGGTGGTGGCGTTGATCGGCACGGCCAGGCCGAGGCCGATGCCGGCGACGGCCGTGTTGACCCCGACCATGCGGCCGCGCCCGTCGACCAGGGCGCCGCCGGAGTTGCCCGGGTTGAGGGCGGCGTCGGTCTGGATCACGTTCTCCAGCAGCCGGCTGGCCCGCCCGTCGGTGGTCGGGAAGGAGCGGCCGAGGGCGCTGACCACCCCGGCGGTGACCGACCCGGCCAGCCCCATCGGGTTGCCCAGGGCCACGACGAGCTGGCCGACCCGGAGCCGGTCGGCGTTCCCCAGGGACACCGGCTCCAGGTCGGCCCCGCTCGCCCGGATCACCGCCAGGTCGGACAGCGGGTCGCGGCCCACGACCTCGAAGCGGAGCTCGCGGCCGTCGGCCATCGAGGCCCGACCCTTCTCGACCCCCTCGACCACGTGGGCCGAGGTGACGAGGAAGCCGTCCGGGGTGATCGCCACCGCCGAGCCGGAGCCCTGCGCCTGGCGACCACCGGGCAGCCGGCGGTTGATCCGCAGGCTGGCCACCGAGCCGATCACCCGCTCGGCGACGCCCACGACCACCTGGGAGTAGGCGTCGAGGGCCTCGGCGTCCGAGGGGCCCTGCTCGGCCCGCTGGTCGCGGTCGGCGTCCTCCAGCAGTGCGTCGACGAAGTGGATGGAGCTCACCGTTGCCTCCCTCCCGAGGTGGTCTCCTTCATCGTAATACTGTAATCAGCGTTTCGCCGACGGTGTTCCCGGGCCGGTGATCCGGGCGTTCGCACACGGCGGCGGCGTCCTTGCATACTGTTGCGGCCATGCCGCCGGTCGACCCTGAGCTGCTTGCCGGTCTACGGGCAGCGGTCGAGGCCGTGCCCGACAACCTGGCCCTGCGCCTGCACGTGGCCACGGTCCTGCTGGAGGCCGGCCGGCCCGCCGAGTCGCTCGAGCACAGCTCGGCCGTGCTCGCCCTCGACCCCGGCCAGCGCGAGGCCGTCGAGCTGGCCGGTCGGGCCACCGCCGCCCTCCCCGCGACCGCCCTTCCGGCGGCCCCCTACCCGGCCGCCGCGCCCGAGCCCCAGCACCGGGGGGCCACCGTGGACCAGTGGGTGCTGGGCGAGGTCGAGGAGCCGCGGACGACCCTGGCCGACGTCGCCGGCATGCCGGCGATCAAGCGCTGGCTGTCCACGGCGTTCCTGTCCTCGCTGCGCGACCCGCGGATGCGCCGGCTGTTCGGCCGCTCGCTCCGCGGCGGCCTGCTGATGTACGGCCCTCCCGGCTGCGGCAAGACGTTCCTGGCCCGGGCCCTGGCCGGGGAGCTGGAGGCCGGCTTCCTCGGGATCGACCTGGCCCACGTGGTCGACATGTGGCTCGGCTACAGCCGGCGCAGCATCCACGAGATCTTCGAGACGGCACGGGCGGCCGCGCCCTGCCTGCTCTACCTCGACCAGCTCGACGCCATCGGCCCGCGCCGGGCCGGCCGCCGCCACTCCATCGGGCGCGGGGTCGTGGACCAGCTGGTGGCCGAGCTGTACAGCGCCAGCGAGGACCACGAGGGGGTGTTCGTGGTCGCCGCCACCGAGCACCCCTGGGACGTCGACTCGCTGCTGCGCCAGCCCGGCCGGCTCGACCATCGCCTGCTCGTGCTGCCGCCCGACCTCCAGGCCCGCGAGGCCATCATCCGGTCGGTGCTGGCCGGCCGCCCGCTGGCCGAGGACCTGGACCTGGCCAGCCTGGCCGCCCGCACCGACAGGTACTCGGCCGCCGACCTGGCCCAGCTGTGTGAGTCGGCGGCCGCGGCCGCCCTGGAGGCCTCGATCGTCCACAACAGCTCGCGGCCGATCGCCATGGCCGACTTCACCCGCGGGCTGCACGAGATCCGCCCGAGCACCCCGGCGTGGTTCGAGCTGGCCCGGGACTACGCCCGCTTCGCCGCCGAGCCCGGGTCCTACGACGACCTGGTCAGCTACCTGCGCAGCCGCGCCTAGGGCCGGTCCAGGACCGCCTCGGCCTCCATCTCGACCCGCCAGCGGGGATCCAGCAGCGCGGCCACGACCACCATGGTCGCGGCCGGGCGGAGCTCGGCGAACACCGCGCCGTGGGCGCGCCCGACCGCCTCCCAGTCGGCCGGGTCGACCAGGTACATGCGGGTGCGCACCACGTGCTCGGGGCCGGCCCCGGCCTCGGCCAGGGCGGCCAGGATGATCTCCAGGCACCGGGCCGCCTGGGCCTCCGGGTCGGGGTCGCAGGACCCGTCGGGCCAGATGGGCGCGGTCCCGGCGACCAGCACCCGCTCGCCGACCCGCAGGGCGCGGCTGAAGCCGACCACCGGCTCGTACGGCGAGCCGGAGGCGATCCGCCGGCGCGGGGTCGGGGCGGTGTCCATGGGCGGAACCCTACCATCTGCAAACGCTCCCTCTTGACCGGCCAGCGGTAGAGGGCTCATGCTGATGAACCCTGAGAGAGCGCTCTCACAGAGCGGGCGCCAGCCGGGGGCCGGGAGGCGGTGGCGGGGATGGCGGCCGGGGAGCGGTTCCCGGAGGGGTTCGTGTGGGGGGCGGCCACCTCTGCCTATCAGGTCGAGGGGGCGGTCGGCGAGGGGGGGCGTGGGCCGTCGATCTGGGACACCTTCGCCGGGACCCCGGGGCGGGTGGTGGGGGGCGACACCGGGGAGGTGGCGGCCGACCACTACCACCGGTACCGGGAGGACGCGGCCCTGATGGCCGACCTCGGGCTTGGGGCCTACCGGTTCTCGGTCGCCTGGCCGCGGGTCCAGCCCGACGGCCGCTCGGTCAACCCGGCGGGCCTCGACTTCTACCGGCGGCTGGCCGACCGCCTGCTGGAGCGCGGGATCGAGCCCTGGGTGACCCTGTACCACTGGGACCTCCCCCAGGCGCTCCAGGACGCCGGCGGCTGGGCCAGCCGCCAGGTGGTCGACCGCTTCGTCGAGTACGCGGCCGCGGTCTACGGGGCCCTCAGCGACCGGGTGGCCAACTGGACGACCCTGAACGAGCCCTGGTGCGCGGCCTTCCTGGGCCACGCGGCCGGCATCCACGCCCCGGGCCTCCAGGACCCGGCCACCGCCGTGGCGGCCGCCCACCACCTGCTGGTCGCCCACGGCCAGGCCACCCGGGCCATGCGGGCCCTGGCCGCCCGGCCCCGGCTCGGGATCAACCTCAACCTGGACCCGGTCACCCCGGCGTCGGCCGACCCGGCCGACCTCGACGCCGCCCGCCGCATCGACGGCATCTACAACCGGCTGTTCCTCGACCCCCTGTTCCGCGGGCGCTACCCGGCCGACGTGCTCGAGGACCTGGGCGGCCTGGGCGGGCTGGACCGGGCCGGCGAGGCCGATCTGGCCGCCATCGCCGCCCCGCTCGACCTGCTCGGCGTCAACTACTACCGGCGCTGGGTGGTGGCGGCCCGGCCGGAGCGGCCGCGGCTCGGCGGGCCGGCGTCGCCCTGGGTGGCCGCCGGGGACGTCGAGTTCGTGGCCAGCGACCGGCCACGGACCGCCCTGGGCTGGGAGATCGACCCCACGGGCCTGGACGAGCTGCTGCTGCGGCTGCACCGCGACTACCCGTCGCTGCCGCTGTTCGTGACCGAGAACGGGGCCGCCTTCGAGGACGTCCCCGACGGCCACGGCCAGGTCCCGGACCAGGCCCGGATCCGGTTCCTTGACGGGCACCTGCGGGCCGCCCACCGGGCCATCCGGGGCGGGGTCGACCTGCGCGGCTACTTCGTCTGGTCGCTGCTGGACAACTTCGAGTGGGCCGAGGGCTACTCCAAGCGGTTCGGCATCGTCTACGTCGACTTCCCGACCCAGCGCCGGCTGCCCAAAGACAGCGCCCGCTGGTACCGGGACACGATCGCCCGCGGCGGCCTGGACGGCCGGCCGTGACCGGCGGGCCGGGGGCTCCGCCCACCCTGGAGCAGGTGGCGGCGCTGGCCGGGGTGTCCCGGGCCACGGTGTCGCGGGTGGTCAACGGCTCGGCCAAGGTCAGCCCGGCCGTCCGGGCCCAGGTGGAGCGGGCGGTGGCCAAGCTCGGCTACGTGCCCAACCGGGCCGCCCGCAGCCTGGTCACCAGGCGGGCCGACTCGGTCGCGCTGGTCGTCTCCGAGCCGCACGCGCGCTTCTTCTCCGAGCCGTTCTTCGCCGCCATGGTCCGCGGGGTCAGCGCCGCCCTGGCCGAGACCGGCGTCCAGCTGCAGCTGCTGATCGCCCACGACGTCGGCGACCGGGGGCGGCTGGAGCGCTATGTGGTCGGCGGCCACGTCGACGGCGTGCTGCTGGCCTCCCTGCACGGCGACGACCCGCTGCCCGGGACCCTGGAGCGGGCCGGGGTGCCGGCGGTCCTGGTCGGCCGCCCGGCCGGGTCGGGGCCGGCCAGCTACGTGGACGCCGACAACCGCGGCGGGGCCCGCAAGGCGGTCGACCACCTGGCCCGGCGGGGCCGCCGGCGGATCGCCACCATCGCCGGCCCCCAGGACATGGGCGTCGGCCAGGACCGGCTGGACGGCTACCGGGACGGCCTGGCCGCGGCCGGGCTGGCCGACGACGGCCTGGTCGAGGCGGGCGACTTCACCGAGGAGGGCGGGGCCGCGGCCATGGCCCGGCTGCTGGCGCGGCCGGGCCCCCCGGTCGACGCCGTGTTCGCCGCCTCCGACCTGATGGCCGCGGGCGCGCTGCGGGGGCTGCGGGCGGCCGGCCGGCGGGTCCCGGACGACGTGGCCGTGGTCGGCTTCGAGGACTCGGCGGTGGCCCGCTACGCCCAGCCGCCCCTCACCACCGTCCGCCAGCCGATCGGGGAGATGGGACGCCAGGCGACCCGCCTGCTGCTGGCCAGGGTGGCCGGCGAGACCGGCGGCATGCACCTGATCCTGGACGTGGAGCTGGTCGTCCGGGCCTCGGCCTAGCGGCGGTCAGCCGCCCAGCCCGGACTGGCGGATGATCGCCTCCAGCTCCTGCTCGAACAGGGCGGTGCCGTCGCCGACGGCCGGGGCCAGGTGGCCGAAGACCTCCAGGGTGACCAGGCCGTGGACGCGGGCCCAGGCGCCGAGGCCGAAGGCCAGCACCGGCGCCGGGACCTCGGGGCCGCCGCGGCGTCGCTGGAACGCCTCGACCTGGCGGGCCAGCGCCGGCGGCGTCTGGAGACCGATCCGGGCCGGGTCGAGGGCGCCGTCGGCGTGGGCCTCGGCCAGCAGCCGCCCGAGCAGGTCGGTGTAGCGCAGCCCGGCCGGACGGGTCGTCTCGGGGGCGACGTAGCCGGGGATCGGGCTGCCGAAGATCAGCGCGTACTCGGTCGGGTGCTCCAGGCCCCAGGCCCGGAAGGCGCCGAAGGCGGCCCGCACCCTGTCCGCGTGGCGGCCGGGGGCGACGGCCCCGACGGCCGCCTCCATGGCGTCGGCCAGGGCGTCGTAGGCGTCGGTGACCAGCGCCGTGACCAGCTCGTCGCGGGAGCCGAAGTAGCGGTAGAGGGCGGGGGCGGTCATGCCCATCTCCCGGGCGATCGCCCGCAGGGTCACCCCGGCCGTGCCCTCGGCGGCCATCTGCGCCCTGGCCACCGCCTTGATCTCCTCCACGGTGGCCTGGCGGACCCGCTCCCGCCGCGGCACCCGCGCCGCCGTCTCCGTCATGTTGACAGCATACGGTAGAGTAAACGCTGTTAACAACAGTGAACGAGCGTAGGAGGGCCGTATGCACGTCGTCGTCGGCGCCAGCGGAGGGATCGGAAGCGCCCTGGTGCGCGAGCTGGCCCGCCGCGGGCAGCGGGTGCGGGCCGTCAACCGGGCCGGGGACGCGGCCGTGCCGGCCGGGGTCGAGCGGCTGGCCGCCGACGTCGCCACCCCGGACGGCGCCAAGGCGGCCGCCGCCGGGGCGGCCGTGGTCTACCACTGCGCCCAGCCGCCCTACACCGACTGGCCGGCCGCCTTCCCGCCCCTGACCGAGGCGATCGCCGAGGGCGCGGCCGCCGCCGGGGCCAAGCTGGTCCTGGCCGACAACCTCTACCTGTACGGCCCCCATGACGGCCCCCTCACCGAGGACCTCCCGGCCGCCGCCACCGGCCCAAAGGGCCGGACGAGGGCGGGGATGGCCGAGCGCCTGCTCGACCAGCACCGCCAGGGCCGGCTGCGGGTCGCCATCGGCCGGGCGTCCAACTACTACGGCCCCGGCGGCCTGGCCAGCGTCACCGGCGAGCGCCTGTTCCGCGCCGCCGTGGCCGGCCGGACCGTGCGCTGGGTGGGCCGCCTCGACCGGCCGCACACCCTCAGCTACCTGGAGGACGTGGCCGCCGGCCTGGCCACCCTGGGCGAGCGGGAGCGGGCCGACGGCCAGGCCTGGCACCTGCCGGCGGCCGAGCCGCTCACCGGCCGCCAGTTCCTCGAGCTGGTGGTCGGGGCCAGCGGCGGCCGCTCCCGGATCGCCACCAGCTCGGCCGCCATGACCCGCCTGGCCGGCCTGTTCTCGCCCATGATCCGCGAGGTCGGCGAGGTCCTGTACGAGTTCCAGGCCCCGTACGTGGTCGACTGGTCCAAGTTCGAGCAGGCCTTCGGGCCGTACACCCCGGTCCCGCACCCCGAGGCGGTGGCGCGCACGGTGGCCTGGTTCCGGGAAGACCGGCCTCTACAATGACCGGGCTCCCCGGGCCGGCTCGGCCGGGAGCACGATGCAACCCCGAAGGAGCGAGCCGTGCTCGAAGACGCTGTCGTCCGCAAGGTGCTGGGCGTCGCCCTGGCCACCGGCGGGGAGTGGGCCGAGGTGTACGCCGAGGACCGCCTGTCCCACAACATCCGGCTCGAGGACCGGCGGGTCGAGGAGCTGGTCACCGGCCGCGACCGCGGCGCC
>Ga0081538_10001138_pt1 | contig 28127 bp, 21 predicted proteins | sample TabmetS5T2R1_FD_71022 | JGI IMG/M metagenome (GOLD analysis project Ga0081538, IMG submission 71022) | Tabebuia heterophylla rhizosphere microbial communities from the University of Puerto Rico - S5T2R1 | ecosystem: Host-associated > Plants > Roots > Rhizosphere ...
CGACGACGGCAAGAAGCGGATCTACGAGGTCGACCCGGCGACCGGAGCCCTGAAGCGGACGATCGCGCGGAGCGCGTTCAACGACGCCCCGAAGGTCGGCGGGGGACCCCCGGCGGGGACGGAGCGGACGAACGACTTCGAGTCGATCGCCTACGACCGGACGAATGACGTGCTGTACGTGTTCTCCGGTCCCTGCTGCAACTCCTCGATCCGGGCGACGGCCTTCCGACTGACACGTCAGTCGGGGCAGTTCGAGGTCGAGTCGTACCAGCCCATGCCCACGGGCGCGGACTACACGGGTGCGGCCTGGAGCCCCGCCGACGGCAAGATCTACGTGGGGAAGGGACAGCAGATGCGATCGTTCGACTACGCGTCCGCTACCGAGGGCGCCCCGTTCAGCGTGGGCGGGGTCAATGGGATCACCGGAATGGACTTCTCGCCCGACGGCGCGGATCTCTTCGTCACGGTGAGCAGCGAGCGGCTGGTCCGGATCGACTGGTCGACGAGGACGGTCGTGAGCGGGTGGACGTTCGACCTGAAGCCGTTCGGCATCCGGGATGCTCGAGCGGTGGCGGAGATCGGCGATCAGTTCTTCGTGAGCGATGGCGTGGACTCACGCGCGAGCGGAGATCCTCTCAAGTTTGCCGTCTTTGTCTTCGACGCTATAGCGACAGATCCGCCGCCCAACCTAGTGGGCAACCCGGACTTCGAGGTCGATACGTCCGGGTGGAGTGCTTCGGGCTCAGGAAGCGGCGTATCGTTGGGGCTCGCCAGCCCAGGGCGGAACGAAAGCGCGGGCGCGGCGCGTCTTGCCAATGGCTCGACCGCTCGCAAGAAATGCGTCCTCACCGACACGCCCAACTGGGTGACGAATACCGCCGCCGCCACGTACACGGCCGGCATTTGGGTCCGTGCAGACTCGCCAGGAGCCACGATCCGGCTCAAGCTCATCGAGCTGGACGGTGCGACCGTTGTGAGATCGCGCACAGCCTCCGGGACGCTAAGCACATCGTGGGGGCAATTGACCGTGACGCTCTCTTCAGTCCCGTCGGGTAGGTCGCTCGACGTGCAGGCGTTTGTCCCGAGCGAGTTCGCCCCTCCGGGGACCTGTTTCTATGCTGACGATGCGTCGATAACGGCGTCGTAATCGGGTAGCCGGTCATCTGTCATTACCTCTCGCCGAGCGCGCCAAGAACTACCTCGCTCAGGGCAGAGGAAATGGCAATGGCCCGCAAGAACCTTGAGCGGATCCGAGCTGAGGCGCGTGTCCGGTCGGCCTCGCAGGTCGGCAGCCGAAAGTCGCCGCCGAGGCACTGGCCGCGCTCGTCCATCGTCGCGGGTTGAAGCAGGCGGGCGAGGCGCTGCTTCGGTGGGCCCCTTGATCTCCCGCAGCGAGTATGCGAGTCTCATCTGCGACAAGGGAAGCCCACCTGCGGCAAGGCGAACTCATGATTGCGGCCATCTATCTCTCCGCGAGCGACGTGATCGCTGTCTCCTCATCCTCTAGGTTGGCTACGTCTTGACGGAGGTCGACGATCAAGGGACGGGTTGAAGCCGCGGTGAGAGGCGGCCTTGGTGGAACGATGCGGCGACGGATCCGTGCGATCGCGGTCGCCGGTGCTGTCGTCGGCGCGGCTTGCGGGGCGGCTTTCATGGGCGGTTCACCTGCCGCCAGTTCCGCACCGGGAACGGACGATCCCGTCATTGCCGCGGCCGGCGACATCGCCTGCCAACCGGGAGCGTCGGTTACCCCCTCGCACTGTCATCACGCTGCGACGTCCGACCTCCTGACGGGCGCAACGGCGGTTCTCACGCTCGGCGACAACCAGTACAGCGACGGAACACTCGCCCAGTTCCAGGGGTCGTTTGACCCGACCTGGGGCCGCTTCAAGAGCGTCATGCATCCGAGCGTCGGCAACCACGAGTACCACACGCCCGGGGCGGCTGGGTATTTCGACTATTTCGGGACAGCGGCCGGACCCCGTGACAAGGGGTACTACAGCTTCGACATCGGCACCTGGCACCTCGTCGCGCTGAACAGCAACTGCCCGGAGATCGGCGGCTGCGAGGAAGGGTCAGCGCAGGAGCAGTGGCTCCGTGCCGACCTCGCCGCGAGCTCCGCGTCATGCACGCTGGCCTACTGGCATCATCCGCTCTTCTCGTCTGGCGCACACGGGAGCAACCCACGCATGCGTGCGATCTGGCAAGCGCTCTACGACCATGGGACGGACGTCGTTCTCTCGGGGCACGACCACAACTATCAACGCTTTGCGCCCCAGACGGCAGACGGCGTGGCGGACGCGCAAGGGCCCCGGGAGTTCGTCGTGGGCACAGGTGGTCGAAGTCTCTATCTCACCGGGACGCCGATCGCGAACCAGGAAGCGCAGAGTCAAGACACGTTCGGCGTGCTCAAGCTCACGCTCCATCCGACGAGCTACGACTGGCAGTTCGTCCCAGAGAAGGGCGGCGCGTTCAGCGACTCGGGCTCCGCGGCCTGCGTGCGCCTCGGGACAGGCAACGGCCCACCGTCGATCACCTCGAACGGCGGCGGGGCGAGCGCTTCGATTTCCGTGTCCGAGAACCAGACCGCCGTGACGGACGTGGAGGCGTCCGACCCTGACGCGGATCCGCTGACGTACGCGATTGCGGGTGGAGCCGACGCCGACGCTTTCAGGATCGACTCGTCGAGCGGAGTCCTCACCTTCGCTGCCGTACCCGATTTCGAGAAGCCAGCCGATGCGGACGGAGACAACGTCTACCTCGTCGCTGTGTCGGTCTCGGACGGGCGGGCGGCCAGCGATGCGCAGGAGCTCTCCGTCCAGGTCACGAACAGACCCGAGCTCTACCTCACCCTGCGTGACCCGGCGACCCTGGACAACTTTGTCGTGAAAGACGACGTTATCTCATATGACGATGCCGACGGCTTCCAGGCTGTGTTCGACGGGTCGGATGTCGGCCTCGCACTAGTCTGGGTCGACGCGTTCGCCTGGCTCGACGCAGACTCGCTGCTTTTGTCGTTCGCCGCCGACGGCGAGCTCGTCCCGGACATCGCGACGCCGGTCGACGAAGAAGACGTCGTCCGCTTCGACGCGTCGTCGCTCGGCCCGACGACGGCCGGCACGTTTTCTGTCTACCTCGACGGGTCCGACCTCGGATTGATAGAGCCGGCAAATGACGTCGACGCGCTAGAGACGTTGTCGGACGGACGAATCGTGATCTCCACGGCCGGCCCCTCTTCCGTCGGGAATGTAGCAGCGGCGGACGAGGATCTCCTCGTGCTCGAGCCAAGCTCACTGGGTGAGACGACGGCGGGGAAACTCACGCACTTTTTCGACGGCAAGGACGTCGGGCTCGGAGACGTCGGTGAGGACGTAGACGCCGCTGCGATCGGTGCCGATGGAGCGATCCATCTTTCGACCCGTGGAGCTTTCTCGGTTTCCGGCCTTGCCGGCGAGGACGAGGACGTCTTCGTCTTCAGCCCGACGTCGCTCGGCGGGACGACGGAGGGAAGCTTCTCGTCCACCCTTTTCTTCGACGGATCGGCGTTCGGCTTCGAGGCGACGAACGTCGCCTCCATCGACCTTCCCTAGGGTCGTCCAAGCGCGCCACTCGAGTACACCGGACTCCGGCCTTCGACCGCTCTCAGCCGGCCTCAGTCCTTGCCCATGGGCGCGGCGTGCCGAGAGCTTCAGTCTGGTCGAGGCGCGGCGTCGGCCCCTTCCGCTTGCGCTTGGGGGGCGCGGGCCGCTCCTCGAGCGACTCGGCGGGTTCGAGCTCGAGCGGCTCCGCCTCGGCCGCCGCTTGGGCGAGGCGCTCGCGCTCCTCAGCTCGCCAGTCGGGCGGGGGGATCACGAGCTTGGGCGGCTCGGGCTGCGGCTCCGGATCGGTGACGATCGGGGGCGGCGGCCGCTCGTGGTCGGAACCTCAAGGATCGCGGGCGGCGGAGACCTTTGGACAGGTGTCGCTTGATTCTCGGCCGAGCGCCCCGACTTCCGTAAAACACTCCGTTGAGGGATGTCGTGCTGCGCTCGGTCTAACGGTGCTGGCCTGCGCCGCCCGCCGGCAAGCCGCTCCTCAGGTGAGGAGTGGCTCCTTGCCCGTCACGCCTCGAAGGACGGGCATTCGATCCCAGCGTGGAGGCACTTGTCGACCAGCCGGCGAAGAGACCGCTGATTCCAGGCGTTCCAGAAGTCCGCGTGCATCGTGTAGAACGGGCCGCTGGACAACTTCACGTGGCGCCCGTTGTGGAACGGCAGCCTGATCGAGAAGCTTAGCTCGGGCACCGGCACGGGGTGGCTCTTGGGGCACACGTGGCGGCCGTTCTTCCTGATCGAGTAGTGCATGTGCGACTTGTGGTTCCCGCTGTCCTTGCGCTTCCCGTCCCAACACGACGGGAAATGGATCAAGACCTTGACGTCTGCCTTCCCGCAATCTCGCATCCTTGGCCGTGCCGTCCCCTCGCTTCCGAAGCACGACCAGCCGACGATCTTCGTGCTCTGGGGGCGGGTCGCCTCCGAATTGCCGGCGATGATCTTGAGACCCTTCGGAAACGCGCGAATCGCGCGCAGGGGCGCGGTCCTCCCTCGATAGTAGAAGTCGCCGTCGTTCGGCTTGACCCGCCGCCCGTTCTTGTAGACAGCGGGCATCCAGTACGCGGCCTTGTCCGCGCGCTTGCCGCAGTTCGTGCCGGCGCGGCGGAGCGATCTGTAGGTCGAGAAGGCGTCCGTCGACCTGTTCCCGAAGTACGTGTGCCGATGACTCTTGCCCCGCTCGCGCGGATAGACGATCGGATCGTCTCTGTTGAAGTGGTGGAACGGGCACTCGACATGGAAGCGAGGAGTAGCCGAGGCGGTCGGCACGGCGAGCGACCCCACGGCGAGCGACCCGAGAACGATCACGAGGGTCGAGATCGTCGGCCGGCGAAACGCCGTCCTCGCAACCATCCGCGGCAGGATACAGCCTTCGGGTACGAGCAGCCGCGTGAACCGGAATGAAGCGGGTTCCCGGCTTTGTCCTCGAACACCGAAGAGGTCGAAGTCCCGCCGGTCGGCGTCCCCGCCGCGTGCTTTCCGGAGGGGGTCCAGGTGGCGTTTCGCGGGACGGCGTGAGCCTAGTGCGAGGCCCTCGTCTCTGTTAGATTAAGAGTCTGCGGTCAACGGGACAGGGGAGTTCAGGGGATGAGGGACATGCGGCGTCTACGTTTCATTGCGGTCGTGATTGGTTTGGCGGCGGTCACGGTCGCAGAGCCGGCGATAGCGGCAACAGAGGGGGAGCTGGTTCGACAGAGCGACACTGATTGGTCGACTCCAAGCACAGATCCGACTGGGCTCACCTATATCCCCAAGACCAAGCTCTGGATCTCGGACTCCGAAGTCGACGAGGAAGGTTTCTGGAAGCAACGGAACCTCTTCATCGCCAACAGGATGGGAGCGCTCCAGAAGACCCGACGGCTCGACAAGGCCACGGTCGAGCCGGAGGGGATCTCCTGGTACCCGCGCAGCAAATCCCTCTTCGTGGTCGACGACGACAAGAACGCCATCTTCCGGTTCGGTCGTGGCCGTGACGGCAAGACCGGCACGCGGGACGACAAAGTGCAGAAGGTCGTGAATACGCTTCGCTACGGTTCCGGAGATGCCGAAGGCGTGACGTGGCACTCCCGCCGTGGCAAGCTCGACATGCTCATCTGGGCCGATTCGACCGACAGGAAGATCTACGAGCTCAAGCGCGGACGCGACCACCGTTTCGGCACGAGGGACGACGTCCTGAAGAGACAGTTCGCGACCTCAACCCCCACGGGTCGCGTCCTCGCCGATCCGAACGGCGTCTACTTCGACCGGAGGACCGGCCATCTCTTCATTGTCAGCAGCAGCCGGCGCTTCGTCCTCGAAACGACGTTGGCTGGGGCGTTCGTGCAGACGATCGACATGCCCTTCTGCCGGATGGCTCAGGACCCCCCCTGCCGTGGCTTCTCCGACCTCGTGTTCGCTCCAGGCACCGACGGATCGCCGCGGCGGCTCTACCTCACCAACCGGGGGGTCGACAACGACGTCGACCCTGACGAGAACGACGGCATGCTGTATCAGGTCAAGCTCGTGAACGTCCCCTAGACGTCAGGCCTGGCCGGGGCTCGACCCCGGCAGCTCGCAGCGCAGGTCGCTCAGCCTGCAATGAATCGATAGGCGCCGTACACGACTAGGCCGACGACGAACCACAAAGAGAGAGCCGCGGGAAGACCGAGCCGGACGAACTGCATCGGTACTTCGTTGGTCGACTCGACAAGGGGCTCGGCCACGTCCGACTCGCCGAGATCGTGCCGCCTGCCTCCGTCTCGGACACCTGGCGCCCTCAGAGCGACTGGAACCTCAACAACGCCGTCGAGACTCTGAGCCGAGCCATGGGTGCTCATATCCATGACGTTAGCCGTACTTTTCGCGAGAAACAGCTGAAACCTCTAAATCGATACAAGGACGTAACCACTTCACGAACGTATCGGCCAAATACCCTCCGGTTCGTAAGCGGGTATTGCCCTCGCACCCAGGCGCAGGCGGCAGTATGTCCCGGTATCCGCCGGACACTGCGGCGACGTTGTCCCGAAGCTCTTCGCAAGTTAGGATTTGCACGTCGGGTCTGCGGTTGTTCGGGAGAGGGGAGTCGCCGTTGTCAGGCGTCGGTGCTTCGCGCCGGGAGTGACGAATCTCCGCCGGGTGGGCGGCGGGAGGACCGGCAGGAACACGACTCACCATGGGTCGCGCATGACTTGCCTTGCGACTATCGCGTGAACCGAACATGACCGATCACGGCACTCGCTTCGTCGTCTTCACCACGCAGCGCACGGGCTCGACCTGGTTGATGAGCGTGCTCAACAACCAAGATGGCGTTTCAGCGCAAGGAGAACTGTTCTTGCCACGACCACGCTCCCAGGAGCGCCGGTGGGATTCGGACTTTGCGTGGCCCAGGTACGTCGAATCCCGGGCACGATTCGGTTCGCTGAGGCCTTTCTCGGTCTATCGCTACCTCAGGGATTTCTACCGGTCTCCCGGCTCCGTGGGCTTCAAGCTGATGTACTCGCAGCTGAAGTCGTTCCCCGAGATCCTGCCGTTTCTCGTGCGCGAGAAGATCGACGTCGTTCATCTGGTGCGCCGCAACCACATCGATGTGCTCATCTCGTTTGCACTGAAACGCCAGATCGGACGAGCTCATGTTCTCTCTGCGGCAGATCGCCCCGAGGACGAGAGGGTCAAGCTCGACACCGGCTCGCTCGTGAGAAACATCCGCAGGCTTCAGTTCAAGCAGGATCTCGGCCGCAGGACTCTTCGGCTCGCCAGGCTTCGCCATCTGGAAGTCGCCTACGAGGATCTCGTCGACGATCGACTCCGATTCGAACCGCTGCTCGACTTCCTGCATATTCCGTTCGAGGGGGCTCCGCTCGAGTCGGCGATCCTCAGGACGAGGATTGGGAGGCAGCGGGAGGTGCTCGGGAACTACGACGAGGTGCAGCGGACGCTCGCCGGCTCGCGCTTCTCACATCTGCTCGACTAAGTCCCTTTGCGCAAACGCAGCGGAGGCCTCACGCGAGCCCTCCGGACGGCATGGTCAGGCTTTCAGCCACACAGTCGAGAGATCTCTCTGCACGAGCCGCTCCAGGCTCAAGATGTCCTCCCGGTAGAGATCCAGGAGCCGAGCGCGAAGATCCGGTGACATCGTGGGGGGCTTGTCGAGGTTCACCTCTCTGACTCTCTTGGCCGAGCCATGTAAGCCTGCTGGGAGAACGGCCTTGGCAGTTCGGATGACGGCCGGCTGGTACAGGAGCCGGTTCAGGACTCTGCTTCGCGGGACATTCGCGGGATTGTGGCGCGGCTCAGTGTCCGGCCGGAAGCCTGGGTCGACGCCGACGAACGAGAACACCTCTTCCATCACCTGCGCAGAATCGCGTTTGAAGTCGTCGAAGAGCAGAACCTTGATCTGCTCCCTCGGAAACGTGTCGAAATAGCGCTTCATGCGCCGGTAGTAGAAGCCCTCTCGGACATGACTCGAGTCGGCCACCAGGTCCTCGGATGGACTCTTGACATGCTCACCCCTACGAATCCGCATCAGGTAGCCCGAGAAAGCCCGCTCCGCCGGGTTGCGGAGGGAGACGACCACCTGCACGTCGGGCAAACGGGCGTGCATGCGCTCCGCTGCGCTCGGCGACCGGAAGTATTGGGGTGAGACCTCGCCGACGGCGCGTTCGCCGGAGGCGCCTGCGAACGCCGCCTCGTATTCCTCGAACGTCTTCACCCGGAAGTGCCGGAGGAGGGGTGGCTCGCCTTCGTCAGCCCACTTCCAGTCACGCGCGTCGTCGTAGCCGAAGTAGTTCGTTCCTTTCTCGGGGTACATGAACACGTCCGGGTGCTGATCGAGATAGCGGTAGAGCGACGTCGTCCCAGCCTTCGCGACCCCGATGACGATGAATGTCGGCAGCGTCATGTCGACCTCGCGTTTGTTTCCGCCACCCCGCGAGCCGGTCGGAGAACGCGCAAGCTCGGAATTCCCCGCCGCGTCAGGTCGAGTGCCTCGGCGGCCAGGTCACGCGCGACCACCCCGATTGCCGCAACGTAGGCCACGAGGCCGACCGCGGACGCGACCAGGAGCGTCACGAGCGCGTGGCCATCGCCCAGGACGCTCCGCATTCCGAGCATCGCCGCTCCCGCAAACAGGGAGGCAAGGAGCGGACCCTTTATGTGGTCGAGATAGGCAACCAAGCGAACCGGGATGAGTCGGTGGAGCGTCCAGTAATACGCGGGAGCGACAACGCACCCGACGCAGAGCGACGCCACCGCCACTGCGATGATCCCGAACCTGATGGCGATGAAGAACGCGACCACTTTCAACACCGAGGTCACGGCGACGATCACAACCTGCCAGGATGGCTTCCCCAGCGCCTTCAGCATCGTCCCGTTCAGATACGTGAGGAACTGCACCGCGCCGAGAAACGCGAGGATCTGCATGATCGGCACGCTGTCCATCCACTTGGTGCCGAAGACCACCGGGACGAAGTCTGGGGCAAGCGCGGCCATGCCGATGAAGGCCGGAAACGCAATCAAGCTGGCGAAGGCGGTGCTCTTGTAATGGGCACGCACGAGGCGCGGCGCGTTGCCCTGGAGTCGTGAGTACAGAGGGAACGCGACTCGATCGATCAGGCTGCTCGTCACCTGAAAGAGAAGGCGGAGCATCCGGAAACCGATGGTGTAGAAGCCCAGGCTCGCTGCTCCGAGGAAGGAGCCGATGAACAGTTGGTCGGAGGTTCGGGTGAAGTAGTTGAGGAGCCGAAAACCGACGACGTTCGCGCCGAATCCGAAGAGGTCCTTGAAATGCCGATAGCTGAACGTGGCCCGCGGTCGCCAATCCGAAACTCGCCACAATACGAGGACGCCGGCGATGGGCGCAGCGATGTGCTGGGCAACCAGGCTCCACACGCCGAATCCGAGCAAGGCGGCGGTCACGCCGATCGTCGCTCCAACGCCGATCGAGACGAGGGTCCGGAGCGCGAGCGAGCGGAACGCGAGCTCTCGCGTCATCAGCGCCCGCTGTACGAGGTTGAGACTGCTGATGGGGAGCGAGAGCGCGAGTACGGCGAGAACCAGGGCGAGACGCGGCTCCCCGACCGCGAGCGAGATCGGCGTCGCCAGCCCCGCCAAGATCGCACCGAGAAAGAGGCCGACAGCGACGTTCATCCAGAATGCGCTGTCGTAGTGAGCCGGGTCGAGGTCCTTGCGCTGCACGAGTGCGTCGGCCATGCCCTGGTCGGCGACCACCTGGGTCATGCCGATGAAGACGAGAGCGAGAGCGACAAGCCCGAAATCTTTCGGGTCAAGCAGCCTCGCAAGGATCACGAAGACGAGCAGCCTGGTGAGCTCGTTCCCCCAGTTGCTCGTCGCCGTCCAGAAGACGCCCTTGGCGGCACGCCCCCGGAAACCCGGCTCGCTTCCGGGCGCCTCGCTCACGACCCTGTCCGCCAGGAGGAAAGGTCGACTTCGAGCAGCCTTTCGAGCTCGTCGAACTCCTCGCTGTAGGCGCAGCTCAGCTCCGCCTTGAGCGCCGGATCGAGTCGTTGCACGGCGGCTCCACGAAAAACGCGCTGGACGCCGGCTCTCCTCGCGGCATCGACGACGGGCTCGAGTCCCAAGCGGCGAAGGCGCCTTCCGGCGCTGACGCCCACCCCCGCAAGCCGCCGGGCCCTCGGGATCGTGCTGCGATTTACGGTGGCGGCGGCACTCTCGAGCTCGAATCCATCAGCTGGGACGTCGAGAAACGCGCCGAGCTGTCGGCAGGTGCCCGGCATGTCGGTGAACGCCTCCTCGGACACGAGCGGCAACAGGTGAGACCGGGAGAAGTACTCGAGAAACCCCTTGACATAGCGACTGTAATAGCCGTATTCGAGCGCCTTGGGTCGGCTCACGAGAAACTCCGGAAACGAGCCTCGGAAATTCCGCCGCTGAAGCAGAAAGCCGTACTGCGAATACGCTCGATCAACCGGGTGGCGCAACATGAGGATCAGACGGACGCCCGGCAAAGTCTCCGAGATGAGTCGAGGACATTCCTTGCAGTAGATGTATTGGGGTGACACCTCGCCGATCGCCCGAAACATGCCCCGCTCCTCCGGGCCGCAGAAGAAGCCCTCGTACCACCGCGTCCCCTTCTCGAAGTGCGCGTCGAAGAAGCGAACCTCCTTCCGGCGCGAAGGCATGTAGATCTCAGGATGCGTTTCGAGCAGCCCGTGCAGCCACGTAGTGCCGCCGCGTGGAACGCCTATCCCGAGGAACGTCGGTAGCGCCAAACCGCCTCCTCAGTCGAACCGAGGCCTGGGGCTGGGTCGGAGCGCAGCTCCAATCCGTCGGGCCGCCCACGACTCGTCGGAAACACGCGACTCCTGAGTCCTCGCTGCCGCCGCGCTCGCAACGGCGAGCGAGGTCATGATCCACACCGACTTGCTGTCTTCGAGCGACAGCGACATCGCTCCGATCGCGAGCACGGCCACTTGAGCCGTCCAGTAGTGCAGGTCCCAACCGGACCTGCTCCTGACACGCTTGTAGAGGCAGACGACCACGCACGCGAAAAGAGCGAATCCGACGAGTCCTGTCTCGACCAGAATCGAGACGTACGTGTTGTGAGCCTCCTTTTCCGCCTTCTTGTACGCGCTTCTCTCCGTCCGTAGGTGAGCGAGCGCGGCACGGTGTCCGTCGGTTCCGACGCCCTGGACTGGTCGCTCCATGAACACTTGGCTCGATTCGACCCAGATGCTCCAGCGACCACTGAGGGCACCCTGGTCCGTGTCTGCAAGAGTCGTCGTCGTCGCGATGCGGTCGAGTTGGCCGGTGGGCGAGAACTGGACGACGGCGACCACGGCGACCCCGACTGCCGCAAGGGCAGCGACGCGCGTTCCGACGCTCGCCTTGCGCAATGACCAGACGATGAAGAGGGCGGTAGGAATGCTCGCGAGTGTCGCGCCTCTCGTGCCGGTCATTGCCACAGCGACGACGGCGACGGGTATGTACGCGTAGTTCAGTGCCCGCGCCGCCGCCGGTCGGTCGCGGGCCATAGGCCCCGTAGCGAGGTACCAGGCGGCCGGGGCCGCGATTGCCACGACGAGCGCGATACCGTCCACCTGATAGCCGAGAGCGCTGATGCGTTCGTGTCCTGGGAAGCGCGCCGGTGGGGCGGTGAGGTAGTTGACGATGATGCTGCCGGCCGCGACGAACGCTCCGAGCACGTACGCCTGGAGCGCTGCCTTGACCAGCACCTCCCGGTCGTAGAGATCCCAGAAGAGCAAGAGCAGACCGAACATCTCCGTATAGGTCACGACGGCGGAAAGAGTCGCCCCTTGGTCGACGCTCCAGTACAAGGTGAGCCCATTCCAGATCAGGAAGAGGAAGAACGCCTGCTGCAGACCGTCAGGCTTGCGGAGGCGCCTGTGCGCGAGCACGGCGAGACCCCAGACGAGGAAGGTCAGAAACCCGAGCATCTTGCTCGCTCGCCCGATCTCGCCGATCTGGAGGGCATTCTCCCACGGGACCGAGAAGACGAACAGGAGGCTCAACCAGATGCTGACCGAGCGTAAGCCGCCGACGCCCGGGATGCTCAAGTACGACAACGCTCGTCCCAGGGTTGCCCTCATCTTGGCGCCTTGCCGAGCGTGGCTCTGCCGTTGGTCTTCCTGTACAGCGTCAGCAGCGGCTTGTAGATCAGGTACTGCTTCGCCCGCGATGCGGTGAGCTTGCGCCTGTTGAAGTCGCGCAGCCGCTTTGCCTGGTAGCGAGCCACGTCCTCGGGAAGCGAGACTCCGTATTCTCGTCGTTGGGCTGGATACAGCTCCTGCGTCACGTGCTCGTAGAGCGCGAGGTCGGAGCTGTTCGCCGCAACGATCGCGCGACGCATCCGAGGGCTTGCCAGCACTTCGGACGCGAGCGTGTTGCGGGGCGCGACGTTGACCGGCCTGTATGCGATGTCTAGGTCGCCGGCGCGGAGACCCTTGAGCAGGAGGAGCGATTCGTCGAACTCCTCCGTCAGGCCGACGAAGATTCCCTTCTCGTCGATCGCGCGGAGGGCGTCATCGACGCTCTCAGTCCCCCCGATCTGCTTGGTCTGAGCGTTTCGGAGCCACTCCCGCTCGATCCACTCATCGAAGACGACATCCTTTTTCTTCCGATAGTCGACGTGATACTGGAAGCGGGAGGCGCATAGAGCAACGGGATCGCGAAGGAAGGTGAGGTATCGGAGGTCCGCCCTCTCGGGGTCGAGGTCGACATGCCCCGTGATCCGATGTCCCGCGATGCTCTCGAGCCGCGGATAGATCTTGCGGAGCCGGCGAAGATCCGATGGCGAGAAGGGCGGGCCGCTCCAGGCAGCATGCCATGGCTCGACTTCGCAATGGCGCGCCCCGTAAGTGCTTCTCAGTATGTAGCGGACCGTTCGGCCTGCGGTCTTGTTGATATGGATAAAGACCAGCACTGGTTATCCTCAAGGTGCAGACACAAGACGAGACGTGCCCGCTCCGTCCACCATCAGACGGAGATAATCGTCGACTACCGCGCCCACCTCGTACGGGCGCCAGCTCTCGTCGGGCGGAGGGCGGAGACCACCGTCAAGCGCCGCTTCCATCGCGAGCGCAAGCTCGTCGACGGCGCCGACGGCGACGAGCCGTCCGAAGCGGCCGCCGTCGAGGATTTCGCGCGGCCCGCTCGGGCAATCCGTCGCGATTACGGGCACGCCGCAGGCCAGCGCTTCCACGAGGACCGTCGGGAGCCCTTCCCACCGCGACGAGAGGACGAACGCGACCGCGCGTGCAACGTAGGCGTACGGATTGGCGACTGCCCCGGGGAGCGAGACATCGTCGGTGATACCGAGGTCGCGAGCCAGGCTCTCAAGCGCGTCCCGCTGGTGCCCCTCGCCGAGGATGAGCAATCGGGCCGGTCTACGGGCTCGCACGCGCTGGAAGGCAAAGAGGAGCGTCTGGAAGTCCTTCTGTGGTCGAAGCCGCCCCACAGCGAGGAAGACCGCGCTTCCGTCGCCGAACCACGGGTGGTCGACCGTTTCCCGCGCCCGCTCCGCGAGATCGGGTGTCACGATCGGGTTGAGGATGACCCGAAGCTTTGCGGCTGGCACCTTCGCGATCGCGGCGAGATCCTGGACGACGCCTCCGGAGACCCCGACCACGTAATCGGCTCGCCGGTAGGCCCGTCGCACGATGTGCGGCATCATCCGATCGCGCCGGCTTTTTCCATTCCTGGCCGCCTCGGAGAGCGTGTTGTGCTCGACGACGACGACTCGGCCGCGATATCGGGCGAGCTTGGCGGCCGCCAGCGCAACGACGTTGGCGTGATCCAAGTGAGAGGCGAGCGCGGGCGGCCGCTCCTTGGCGAGGTACCGTGCAAGCGCCGGCAACGAGGTCAGCACACGACGGGCATCGAGGTCGACCACACGAACGTCGTCGCGAACCTCGGTCATGCGCGGGCCCTCGGCGGCGGCAAGGACGAGGTCGACCTCGAATCCCCGGTCCACGAACCCCTCCGCGAGCTTCAACGCGACGCGTTCGGCCCCACCGCCCGCCATGGACGGTGCGAAGATCGCGAGCCGCCTCACGTCGGCGGCTGCTCGATGGTCGGCGTCCATCGGATCGCGCTGCTCGAGGTGCCCGGGGCGTGTGAACGTAGTTCCATGCAGCCGGGCATGCGGCCCGTCCTGCAGTGTGCCCCTCGACATCGCCGCGAGGCGCATCTGCCGCTATGACCGCCTGGCAAGCCGCTTCAGGCCCGCTATCCCAGTTCTGCGGGGACCGCCCGGCGCGACGGCAACCGAACGAGGGCGAGTCGGCTCGGGCAGGCGACGGGCCGAGCCTCGCTTCCGGCGCGACGGTCTCATGTTGTAGACGTAGCCCGCCGGACGCACGCCTAGGAGGTCCAGCCGGTCGAGGAGTTCCGTCAGGTCGAGATGTGTGCCTCGATGCGGTACAACGACGAAAACCCGGTCGACGACGGATACGAGCGCATGGGCCCGCGCCCCGTCGAGCATCGGAGGGAGATCGACGACGAGCAAATCGAATCGACGGCGGACGGCGTCAAGCTGAGACGCGGAGCCGGCCGGCCCCCACTCGAGAAGGCTGACCGCTCCACCGCCGTCGGTTGCTACGGCCGATCGCATAGTTGCGCTCTCCTGCAGGGCGGTGTTACCCGGCTGTCCAATCATCCTGCCGTTACCGCTCGTCGCCGTTCCCGTCTCGCTGAGCAGACGGTGTGTCAAGGCGCGCGTGTCGGCGTCTGCATCGAGCGCGAGCACTGCATGTCCCTCTTGGGCCGCGGCTAGAGCGGTGTTGGCGACGATCGTCGTCGTGCCGTCTCCGCGAGACGCCGCGACGAAGCCGACGAGAGGCGATGCACGATCGCCGACATCCGCCCGGGGGCCTGCCGCGGCGACGCCCGAGGAGAGAAATCGGAATTCCCGCGCCGCCTTCGTGTCGCGACTGGTGAGGACGGGAAGCGTTGAGCCGGCCGACTCGCGGGTGAAGTTCGGGATAACAGCAAGCAGGGGAGCAGCGAGAACGGCTCCGGGCTCGAACTTGTCGAAGAATTGGCGACGGCGAGCGCTCCTCCAGTACGCGACCCCGCAGCCGATCAGCGCGCCAAGGACGACCGAGAGAGCGAGTATGGACAGCGGTGAGGGGCCCTGGCGCCTCCCGGGATCAGCGGGGTAGAAAGCAGCGACTGCATCTTCGGGGGCGACTGCGGCGTTCGTCGCAATTCGAGCGCGTTCCGCCTTCAGGCGGGCGACGTATGCGGCGGTGTCCTCCGGGGTTAGAACTCCGCCGGGATCGGAAGCCTCTTCGGTCGCTGCGGCAATTTCGGCGTCGAGCCTCGCGAGCTCTTGCTCCGCTTCGGCCGCGATCTCGCCCATAGTGATTTCCTCATAAGCTCGCACGATCGAGTTGGCACCGGTTGCGGCTGCGTCCGGATTGCCTGCCCGGAAACTGACGGAGACGAAGTTCGACTCTTCGGTCGCAGTGATGAGCGCCCTGCGCTGGAACTCGTGGCCATCGAGGTTGATCGGAGGTTCGCCGTCTCGCGCGACCTCGCTCGCGCGCAATGCAATCGGCAGAGATTTCATGACAGCTACCTGGTCCGCGACGTACCGGGCTTCGTCTCCAGCGTCTAGGGAGGCCGTCGGCGACGGCTCCTGAAGCAAGACGGAAGCCTCGGCGATGTACTCCGTCGGTCGCAGCGAGCTGACGGCGACACCAATACCGGCGAACACGACGACGCACGCGAGCACGAGGAGACGGTGGTTCAAGATAGAGGCAAGAACATTCGTTTCGACCGTGGGCGATCCGACATCTGGGCGCATATTTCTCTCTTCCATACGTGGTCACGCGAACCCGCGGATCCGGGAGCTTGCGGAGATCTGCATCCTCGAGCTCTGCTGAGGCGCCGACCCGCATAAGCAAGCCACAGCGGTTGCCCTCGAGCCCGATCTGAACGTTCGTCCGCTGCTTCTGAGCCGCAGTCCTGTCCAGTTTCACAGTGTACTTCCGAGGCGGAAGCCGGACAAGTCGGAGTGTGGTTCGAGACAACGCGCGCCCCGCACCTGTCGGGCGCTCGCTCAAACGCCTTTTCCGCGGCGTCGCGCTGCGGCGCGGAGACCGGCCCCGGGCACGAACATCAGAGCGTGGCCCACACGACTTGCCTGATCTCGGCCACCAGCTCGTCGAGCGGCCGGTCGGCGTCGATCGTCCGGACGGGGGCACGCTCGAACTCGAGCTGCGAGCTGCGCGAGTGCCGCGACCGGAGGTAGTCGTCCGGCTCGACCTTCTCCCGCTGCCTGTTGCGCGCGAGCGTCGTGTCCAACGACGCCGTGAGGTAGATGACGAGATCCGGCGGGGGGATCATCTGGTAGAGGTGAGCTTCCCGCTCAACCAGCCACCGCCGTATCCGTCCGCCGTTCCCGGCTTGGCCGCAAGGCCCAAGTTGAGGGCCGTCGGGTCCGCGGCCCTCTGCCGACGGGTAGCGATCGCAGAGAACGATCGTGCCGTTGGCGGCTTCGGCGAATGCGCGGGTCAGGAGGACTTTGCGATCATGAGCGAGGAGCATCGAACGGATCCCGAAGAGGAGTGGGAACGCGCCCCGAGGGCCGTCCGGGCCCTCCGACGGGAGGCGCCGCTCCACGACCCTGGTCGAGCGCTGTGCGGGCAGGAGCGAGCGGAGCGCCGGCAGGAAGAGGTTCGGGAGCACCGTCAAAAGCGTGCTCGAAGGCTTTCCGGCATGCACCCGTCGGACGGTGAAATAGCGGCCGAGCCAGCTTTCTGTCTCGGCGAGCATGGTGGACTTTCCCGTCGCCTCCGGCCCGACGAACGCGATCACGGCCCCTCCACCGCCCGGGGTCAGACGTTTCCGCGATCCGCGCACGTGGTATACAGCTCTACTCGCAAAGGCTCGCACGCCGGCGCTCCAGGATCCGACGCGGCCGCGGCGGGCGAATGGTCGGAGCTTTGCGCGAACCCGTCGCGCCAGAATGACGCGACGCCAGAGGGGCGCCGGGGCGAGAAGTGCGTCGAGAGCCCGCGCGAAGAGATCGGCGCCGAATCCTGGAAGCCAGACAGGGAGCAACGAACTCGCTTCGCTCCGTGCTTCGTCGGTAGCGAGCCACGCAGCCTCGCGACGGACATCGTCCCATGACCGCAGGAGGAGCGACAGCTCGGCGAGCGTCGCGTGCTTCAAGGACATGCGCAGCACGAAGACGACGAGCTCGGCGCCCTTTGGGGGAATGCGGACTGCGCCGGCTCGCCGGGCGTCCGCGAGGAGCATCTCCTCGAGCGGCAAGCGGTAGTTCTTGGTCAGGCTGTCGCCCGAGATGACGCGGTAGTAGGCGTGCACGTGGACGATCGCGCGTTCCGCTTCGTCGAGCGCGAGATGGTGCTCCACGGATGGAAACGGCGGGAGACCCGCCTCGATGGCCGGGCGGAAGCCGAGCTTCTCGAGGACCGCCCGAAACGCGGGAGCGTCCTGCCGCCTCACGAGCAGATCGACGTCAGTCTGCGCGTCGAGTGTCTCCTCGAGGACCCAGTTGCTCTTCCAGTGGCAGTACTGGACGCCGCGGGCTTCCAGGCGCTCGAAGAGCGCGGCGATGGTCGGGAGCACCGCTAGACCTTCTCGCGCTCGGCGCCCTCGAGGGGCGGGCTCGCCTCGGGGCGCGCGGCCTGCGGACCAAGCAGGAAGCAGACTCGCAACCGCTCGGCTAGCTCGTCTGCGAGCTGGCTTCTTCCGTCCTGATCCAAGTTGCTGCTTTCGATCGTCGTGACGCGCTCGCGGAGGCGCGGCATTGTTACCAGGGCGTCAAAGAGCTCAACCGTGCACCGGATATCCGCCTCCACTGCCGCGGCATCCTTGCCAATGTGTTGGCGACGCGGATCGGGGCGCGAGGTCGCACGCTCGACAAGCGTCTCGACCGGCGCCCGGACATGGACGACGACGTCAGGCAGGGGCACGAGTCGCGCGAAGTCGGCGAGCTCTGTCTCCCCGGCGCGCGGGTGCCCACCGACCAACAGGTTGTAGGCGCTCAAGATCGTCCCTTCGTCCGAGAGGACGATCGTCCCCTCGGCGCGTGCGTTAGCGAGGTGGTACATCCCGACTTTCCGCACGATTCCGCGCAAGCCATTCAGTCTTTCGAACGTCGAGCGCCGGCGCCAAAGCATGCTGCGCGCAAACGCAATGAATTCCCGTTCGCGGGGAAAAGCTCCGAGGAAGAAGGGAAGCCCACGGAGCTCCTGTACGACGTTGATCGCGGTCGGGTGGGTGATCCGCTGCAAGAGCGCGCGGTCGAGGGCGAGATCGGGCATTGCGACAACGTCGTGACCGCGAATCCCCCGGTCGCAGAGCAGTCGCCTCAGCGTCGTCTTGCCCGCCCCCGCGGAGCCAATGAGCTCGACGATCACAGGAGCTCGCGGTACACGGCGTCGTATCCCGCATGCATTCGCTCGAGCCCGAAGCGGGCGAGTGCGAGCTCCCGGCACTTGCTGCCGATTACCCGCCGTTCTTCGGATCGCATGCGCTGGAAGCGGCCGATCTCGCGGGCGAAAGAAGCGGCGTCGCCTACGGGGACGAGCGGAATGAAGTCGGCTCCCTCCGCGACCTCGCGGTGAGGCGGGATGTCCGACAGCACGACGGGGCAGCCGCTCGCCATTGCCTCGATGACAGAAACCGGAAGACCTTCACCGCGGGACGGCGAGACGAAGAGGTCCGCGTTCGCACATCGAACGAAGACCTCGTCTCGCGGGATCAAGCCGGTCAACTCCACCCGGTCTTCGAGCCGCGACGCGTGGATCTCGCGTCGGAGGCGAGCCTCGAGCCTCCCTACTCCAACGATCTCGAGGCGGGACGCTCCGTCGTCCGCGCTGCGGAAAGCTTCCAACAGCGTCATTGGATCCTTCACCTGCTCGAGCCGTCCGACCGAGACGATGCCGAACGCCCCGTCGCGTACCGACACGTCGGCGATCGCTCTTCTCACGCGTTCGAGGTCGGCAGCATTCGGAACGACCCGCCCTCGACCTCTCGCGATCGCACGCCAGGGCGCGGGGTAACTCTCCTCCGCAGCCTCCCCACAGAACACGGTCCGCCGCGAGAGGGCGAAGATCGGCAGCATCAAGAGTCTGTCCCGTACCTTGTAGTCGTGAAACGAGTCGTGCACGGTGTAGACGAGTGACCGAAGCAGTTTCCGTCGCCTCGGGTGCGCCGCGATGGCGAGCAAGAGCAGGACGGCGGTGGGAGGTGCATGGACGTGGATCACGTCGTACTCCGACGCGTCCAGCGCCGAGCGGGTCGCCCGAAAGAAGCCGCGAAGAGTACCATCGCCCGCGAAGACGGTGATCGCCTCCGGAGGCTCGACCCTCGGCTCGAAATACGTACAGATCGAGAGGTCTCGCCTGCCTACGAGCGGTAAACAGTGCTCGTTGTACTGTGAGTTCGTCTCGCCGACGAGGAAGATGACGTGCAAGACCCGGATCCGCCGGTCGGCCGCTCCGCCTTGCTCGGGTATCGTCATCTCCGGACCTTCTCGGGACGCATGCTCGCGCGCGCCGCACGGAGCGCGGCGAGCTCCTCGGCGATCTCGGCCGGCGACAAGGCGCTCGTATCGAAAGAGTAAATCGGTGGGCGCCCGAGTTGCGCGAACCTCGTGAGCAGTTCCGCGTACGCGGCTTCGTGCGAGAGGAGGATGTCGAGGCTTTCGCCGGTAGGCCTGCCTTTCGCCTCATGGCTCTGCCCCCTCTCGTTGATCCGCTCGAGCAGCACCTCGTCCGGTGCGACGAGGTGAACGATTCCGTCGAGCACGAGCGACCAGGCTCGGATCATCTCGTCCATCCACGCCCGGAATCGGCGGCTTTCCGTCACCCGCTTCCCGCTCCACAGGAGGCGCGCCAGCGCGAACACGGGGCCCTGGTCGAGAACGACGAGGCCCGAAGCGTGCGCACCGCTCCGGGCGAGGTACTGCGGCCACTCGGCGATGTAGACGATGAATTTCGTCTCCTCCCAGTCGAATGCAGGGCGAAGAGCTGCGCTCTTGGCGAGCAGCGGCACTGCGCGGGGGATGCCGCGAGCGACATACGGCCAGTGGGCTAGCGCTTTCGTGTGGAGCGTGTCAGCAATCTCGACGGCAGGAAAGCGTTCATTGATCGTCCGTGCGAGCGTCGACTTGCCAGCGCCCGCGACGCCGACGATCTCGAGCGTCTCGCAACCACTATGCTTGGCGCCTACCCGAGCGCGGACCACACGAGCGCCTTCAGTTCCCGCTCAACGGCTTCCTTCGACTGGCTTGCGTCCACGACGTGCGCCCCGACGACGCGCCAGTCGACGTTCCAGACCTCGGCCCCCCGTCTCCGGACGCTTTCCGGGCTCTCGGTCGTCTTTCGCTCGACCGCGATCTCAGGATCTACCCGGAGCACGATCAGGAGCTCGGGAGGGAGGATCGAGCGGTGATACGTCTTCTCGAGCCTGATCATGGTCCTCACGATTCGGCTCGTCGAGTCGCCGCCGGGCATCTGGTCGATCCGCGGAACGTCCATGGAGACAAGCCGCCGGTGGGGATACCGATCACAGAGAACGAGTCCGCCGCCGAGAGCGAAGCGGTGTGCGCGGCGGTACGCGAGGCTGCGGTCACGAGCCATGCAGACGAGCCAGACGAGAGGTCGAAATAGCGCGATCCTCTCCGAAAGGCGTCGTACGGGGGGTACGGGCACGATGCGTGCACCGGCGGCCGCCACGGAGTCGAGGATCTTGAGCGCGGCTCGAGCTGCGACCGTGGTCATCGACCACTTCGGCTTTCCAAGGTGGACGAGGCGCACGTCGAATTCGGACCCGAGCCAACATTCCAGGGAACTCACGGCAGTCGATTTTCCGGAGCCGTCTCCGCCGATGATGCCGATCATCGCCCCGCCGGCGACAGGCCGACTCTTCGCAGGCTCCCGCAGGCGCCTGGTGAGCGCGAGCGTAATGCGACGGGAGATCCTGACCGCGCGGTCGAGACCGCGCGAGCGACGCGAGTAGGGCTGAAGCGCCCTCTCGAGCCTCCGAGCGACGGCGACGCGCGAGCGAAGAGACGCGTTCGGGGTTACGGTCGCGACGCAGCGCGAAAACAGCGGCGGGCCGAGACAAGGCAGGTGCTGCGCGAGAACGGTCTCGACTCTTCGGTTGTCGACGCGGGCGGTAAGGTCCTCGAGCTCGGCCCGCTCGCTGCCTTTCGGACGAGCACGTCGCCCCCGAAGCGCGCTCCAGCCGATTTCATCCCAAGTGCAGTACTTCAAGACAAGTCGTATGACGAGGACGATGTACTCGAATTCCGGAGCCGGGATCCTGAACGCCCGGGCCCGACGCGCCGAGCGGATGTACGGGCCCTCGATCGGCAGCCGGTAGTTCTTCGTGCGGTCGTCTCCTAGGACGAGCTTGTAGTGGGCGTGGACGTGCACAAGCCGGTCCGACTCGCTGTCGAAGCCGTAGAAGCTCTCGATGCCGGGAATATCGTGGCCGCTCCGCACGCGCACGAAGCCGACATTGGACAGGACCTCGGTGAACTGGCGGACCTGATCCGGGTCGACGAGGAGGTCGATATCGTTGTCACCGGAGAGTGTGCGGTCGATCGCTACGTTGCTCTTCCAGTGGCAATAACGGATGCTGGCCTCTTCGAGGCGACGAGCGAGGAGGAGGTTGAGCCGGAGTGGCGCGTCGTCGGAGACCGCCGGTTCGGACGCGGCACGGGCGTCGGGCGACGCGGCGGCGGTCACGACGCTTGGCCGACGGGCAACGGTTTTCTCGGGGCCCGCGACCCCGCCCTCTCGAGCAAGAGATCGTATTCGGACAAGTAGGCGTCAAGCATGCGACGCATCGTGTACCGCTCACGCTGCACTTCTCGGCCACGCCTGGCCAGTACGAGGCGCCGCGGCTCGTCCCTCCGAAGCGCCTGGATCGCCGCTGCGAGGCTTCCCGGATCCTTCGGAGGAACGAGAAGCGCCGCCTCACCATCGTTCGTCACCTCGCGATTGCTCGCGATCGTCGTCGTCACGATGGGTTTCGCCGCCGCCATCGCCTCGAGGAGCGAGATCGAGAGACCCTCCCAGAGCGACGGTAGGACGACGAGGTCGGCGGCAGCGAGCAACTCTCCCACGTCGGCGCGGAAGCCGACGATTTCGACGACATCGCCGACGCGCAAATCCGATACGAGGTTCGAGAGATCGCGCCTCAGGGGGCCGTCACCTGCGAGCACAATCTTCGTCGCGGGGCGTTTCGAGCGGAGGAGCGGAGCTGCGCGAACGAGGTACTCGAGGCCCTTCTGAGGCGCAAGCCTTCCAGTTGAGAGGATCATGAACGCGTCCCCGATGCCGAGCTCCGCGCGCACGTCGGCGACGAGCCGCCGCGTCGCGGCTCGCTCCACGGGTACGCCGTTGGGAATCGAGACGACTTGCTCGGGCCGACCGATTCCCTTCTCGAGGGCCCAGTCGCGCTGAAAGTCACCCACGGCGACCAGGCGGTCGCACCAGCGGGCTGCGCGTCGCTCGACGCCCACGTACGCCGCCGTCTTCGCCCTTCCCGTCTGTTCGTGGAACGGGAAGAGATGGATAGTGTGAATCACGGAAGGAATCCCCGCCAGGCGCGCGGCAAGCGTGCCTACGACGCCTGGCTTGGTCGTGTGCGTATGCACGATCGAGTACGGCGACCGCGAGAGAAACGAGGTGAGGCGGATGAGGCCTCGGGCGTCCCACAAAGGCCTGATCTCGCGTCGGATCACGTCCAGGTTGACGAGGCCGAGGCCCGCGTCCCGAATCAACGCCTGGAAGTGGCGATCGACGGCCAGCACGTCGACCTCGAAGCCGCGCGCTTGCGCCGCTCGTCCGAGTTCCAACATGAGAACGCAGTCGCCGCCGAAGGGCGCCGAGCCCTTGATGTGGAGAAGCCTCGGACGTGCTTTGTCTCGACGCATCGAAGCTTTTGACTGCCGCCGGACGGCCGTCAAGCGGCCGGGAGATCGGCGCCTTCGAGGTTGTTTCCGGCTAGGCCGAAACTCGACCCGTCGAATAAGAGGCTCGACTCGTAGGTTCCGGCCGTCGTCGACCCGAGCGAGGTTGGATCGAAAACGAAGACGTCTTCTTCGCCGCCGCTGACGCCGGCGACCGCGAACGCCGCCCGCGTCGACAGGTAGAGCTTGCCGGCTTCGTCGACGCTCACCTCGTCGAGGTCACCGTTCGTACCACCCAGGCCTACGTCCGAGCCGTCGAAATACATCGAGAAGGTACCTGCCGTGTCTTCACCGAGCGCGATCGGTGCGAAGGCGAGGATGTCCTCATTTTGAGCGGAGAGGCCTGAAACCGACACCGCGCCCCTAGTCGACATCGCGACGCGCCCGTCCGGCAGGAGTTCGATTGCGTCGACGTCGTGGCCGGCCGCGGTGAGCCCGACATCGGAGCCGTCGAGGTACATGGAGAAGGTTCCCGCGGTGCTATTTCCCAGCGAGGTCGCGTCGAAGCGGACGAGGTCCGAGTCGTCGATCGGATTCGCCATTCCAGTCAGGATTTGCGTCCGGTCGCCGTCGAACGAGAATAGGAGCGTGTCCGCGTCGAGCCAGGCGAAGGCGTCGATCCGGTACCCGCTGAGTCCGACGTCGGACCCGTCGAACGCGAGAGCGAAGCCTCCTGATCCATCCCAGGCGACGATGTCCTCGTTACTCACGGTCAGTCCGCCGACGGTCGCCGCGTTGCGGAGCGAGAGGTAGAGCTTCGTGTTCCCGGGCGTCTCGTCGACGTTGGTGACGGTGACCGACAGCTGCTGCGAGTCGCTGCCGCCGCGCCCGTCCGAGACGGAGACGGTGACGAGGTAGACGTTGTCGCCGTTGCTGTCGCTGGGCGCCTCGAAGTCGGGGGCCGTCCCGAAGGTGAGCACCCCGCTTGCGGGGTCGATCGCGAACGCGGACGCGTCGGCGCCACCCGCGAGCGCGTAGGTGAGCGGATCCCCGTCCGGATCGCTCGCGTCGACGTCGGTGACCGCGCTCTGGTTTTCGGGCGCCGACACAGACGCGGTCGCAGCCCCGCCATCCGACGTGATCACCGGCGGACTGTTCGCGGGCACGCCCGCCGGGGCCGTCATCTCATAGATCTTGCCGTCGACCGCGGTTGGATCGCTGTTGTTGTCGACACCTCGATCGGCGACGTAGAAGCGCATCGCACCCGACCCGTTGCTCGCCGGCGCGTACGCGAGGCCGGCCGGTTTGCGCGCGCCGGCGGCCGAGACGTCGATGGTCTGGAGGAGGGTACCTGTAAGCGAGGTCTCGACGATGATCGGGCCGCTTTGGCGGTTGCTGAGCACGAAGAGCGTACCGCTCGTTGGGTTGTACTCGACCGACTCCGGATCCTGAACCCCGAAAGCGGCGACGTCGAAGTGGCCGACGAGACTTCCGGTGGTCGTGTACTGGTAGACCTCGGCATTAACACCGTCTGCGACGAAGAGCCGGTCGTGTGCGCTGTCGTAGGCGATGCCCTCTGGATCGCCGTTGTTGAAAACGGTCACGTCGAAGAAGGTCCAGGTGTCGTCGGACGTCCCGACAAGGCCATCCGCGCCCGGAAAGAGACGAAAGACACCCTTTGGTCCGTCGTCGGTGAAGAAGTAGACCTTCCTACCGGCGTCGTAGGCGACCCCGGTAGGCTCGTTGGACATCGGCACGGCCGTGGGAGCGACCTTCGAGATGTTCGCCGTGCGAAGGACGCTGCCGCTCCGGGTCATCTCCCAGACGTTTGCGCCCTTGAAATGAGTGATACCGCCGACCGTCTCCTCGACCTCGCCGTCCACGACCATGATGCGGTTCTCTGGCGTCCCCGAAAGCCAGGCCAGTCCGGACGGGTCGGGGCTCGGCAAACTCCAGGCGCCCGTGTCGACGGTGTGGACGAGCGACGAGGTGAACGAGCTGGTAGCGGCGCTGGAGGTCGCGGCATCATTCGGCGCGGCCGTGGTCGAGAGCTCCACGATCTGGCCGAGCTCCTGACGCCGCCCCCCGCTGTCCGCCACGTAGAGACTCACCCGGCCGGAAGGGTCCGTCAGGTCTCCGCTCGGCGCGAGCGCCATTCCCTGCGGTGTGCCCACCCGGATGCCCGACAAGCTGTGTGTCGCCAACCTCCGCCCCGACGTGGTTACCTCGTACAGCGTCTTTGGCCCGCCCACCTGCAGGTGGCCGCTGGAAGGATCGAAAGCCAGCCCCCGTGCACCGCTGAACTGCGGGGGGAGAGCAATCTCGGACGGCGTTGCGCGGGCGAATCCGCCGTGCACTCCCGGCTCGATGCGTACAAGCCGCGGCCCGTCGCGGTCAAGTACGAAGAGCGTTCCGCCTGCCGGGTCGACGGCTATTCCCTGCGGATCGGTGAGACCGTAGCGGCGGACGTCGTGACGCACCAGCGTGCTGGCATCCAGAGTTCCGTGAGGGCCGGCCTTTACCGTGAGCAAATGGTTGCCGTCATCAGTGAGCAGTAGAAGGCGGCTTTGGCGGTCGTCGAATGCGATGTTGATTGCCTCGCGCATGGAGTCCGCGATCCGGACGGAGTCGACTCGATCGGTCTCGGGGCGCAATGCGAATGGCCGAAGCTGCGCGATCACCATGCCGCCCGTCGAGTGGCGCTCACCGGGCTTGCGCGCGACGTAGAACGATTTGCTGCGCCAGGAGAACGCGAGGCCGACTGGCGACGTCATCCCAATTCTGTCGGACTCCAGGGTGCGTGCTTCTTCCAGCATGCGAGGCTCTCGACGAACGCCGCCGTGCGAGGCGCCGATCGGGCCAGCGGCCGCGGGAGAACCGGTGGGGTCCGGATCCGAAGCAGTTCGGCCGTCGGCCGGAATGACCGCTAGAGCCGTCCCGGCAATGATCGCAGAGCTGACAGCAAATGTCAGACCCACGCCACTCGAGGCCACTAGAGCGCCAAGGCGGCCGCGGACCGTTCCGACGTTGGTCGGCCGTCGACTCATGAGTGCTCGGGTTCTCGCAGCAGCACTTGGCCCTCGGCCTGAAGCAGATCCGCGATGGTCGTCCACCGGAAATCGGTAAGCAGCGCAGCCCAGCGATCCTCGGTCCTATCGAGATTGACGTAATGGCGTATCCGCTGAATGGGGGTGAGGCCGCGCGGTCGCGGCTGTCCTGGATCGAATTCCCAAGGATGAATGTAGAAGATGTACCGCTCGCCCGAGTTGATGATTCGGCGGACGCCCCACTTGAATACCGGATAAGGGAGAATTCGAAAGTAGCCGCCTCCTGCCCATGGAAGTGCGTGGCGGGACACGGTTAGACACGACATCGGTACCTCGGTCACCCCACCTAGCTGCACTATGCGTCCGCCACTCTCCAGAAGAGAAACCGGTCGGGCGTAGCGATCGCCGGTAACGGTCGTCGGAAAAAACGACGAATCGTATTCGAAACCGAGTTCCCCGAGAACGGGCAGAGCCCATTCCGTCAAAGAATAGCCAGGTGCGCGATAACCACGCACACGCTGACTTGTAAGATCTTCAAGAACATATTTCGAGCGCTCGACATCGGCACGAAACGCGCCTTGGCTTAACTCGCGGACCGAATCGTGGCCGTAGCCGTGCGAGGCAATCTCATGCCCTGCAGCTGCGATGCGTCGGACAAGCCCCGGCGCTCGCTCGGCAACCCATCCGAGGATAAAACACGTAGCCCTTACGTTGCAGTTGGCCATGATCTCGAGCAAACGATCCATTGACCTCTCGATGCGCAGTTCACGGCGATCCCACGTATCGCGTGGCACGACGCGCCTCATGTTCTCGACATGAAACCAGTCTTCGACGTCAATCGACATGACAGCACAGTCGGCGTCCCTTCGTTCTGCGGGGCGGCTATTCGCCGAGTGGAGAGCGTGGGAAGAATTGGGACTGAGCGTGCTGGGATTATTAGCGAGCGCCACGACCCGTAAGGAGTAGTCGAAAGGTCGCCAAGAGAATCAGTATGTCGAGGCTAAGGCTTCTATGCTTCAAGTAATAGAGATCGTATGAAAGCTTCGTCGCGGCACCAGAAATGTCGCTGGCGTATCCGGAATGGAGTTGTGCCCAACCAGTAATTCCCGGCTTCATGAGTAGGCGTCGACTCCAAAACGGAACCTCTCGTTCAAGAAGAGCGAGATACTCAGGACGTTCAGGTCTTGGTCCGACAATACTCATCTCACCCCGGAAGACGTTCCAGAACTGTGGAAGCTCATCCCAGCGCGTCTTTCGAAGGATGCGACCGATGCGCGTTATACGCGGATCTCGCTCAGAGGCCCAGACCGGAGCTCCAGTCTCGGCGTTCGGGATCATTGTCCGGAACTTGATGACTTGGAAGGGTTTGCCACCTTCCCCGCTGCGGGTCTGCCGGTAGAAGACAGGCCCATCGGTGCAACGAAGTGCGATCCAGATCACGACGAAGAGCGGGAGGAAGACGAGGAAGGCAATCGACGCCACGGAGACGTCAAAAGCGCGCTTCACTGATGCCGAGTATGACGCTCGATGAAGGTCGAGGAGGCTCGCAAACCAAGATGGCGACGTCTGGACGGCGGCGACTCGGTGATACAGGCGTTCTTCGAGATCGACCCAGTCGACGACTCGAACAGACATGACGCCCTCGTCGAGCAGTCGATCGACGATCTCAGTGCGATCAGTCTTGCTTGGAATCACAAGGAGGTCTGGAAGCACTCTGCGAACTACGTCCACGAGCTCATCGGTTCTCCCGAGAAGCTTCGCCGTACCCGCTTCGAAGGCATCGACGTGATCCGCGACGACTCCGACGCAGTCCAAATGGACGCTGATTGTGGGGTCGTCGAGCTTCTGAATGAAACCTTCAGCAGTTTCCCCTGCCATCAGGAAAATCGCGCGTCGTCGCCGGTTCAGGCCAGGTGAGGTCACGCCCTGGAGCGTGGCCGCAAGCGTGAAGACGCCTCCGCCCATCAGAAGGAGCGTGCCCGGTGACATCGCTGTCCCGAGTATCAGATGGTCGAGCATGCCGAGGAGACTGATCCCGACCACGGTTCCGACAGCGGCCGCCGTCAGCGGATCGAATCCACGTGCCCGCACGGGCGCGGCCGCCGCGTAGAGGGC